>ENA-ORSS01003697-ORSS01003697.1-human-gut-metagenome-genome-assembly--contig:-NODE-3697-length-12121-cov-2.392839_pt1 | contig 12121 bp, 5 predicted proteins | sample MGYA00241899_ERZ509162 | MGnify/ENA primary metagenome ERZ509162 (study PRJEB26280, sample SAMEA2338641) | human gut metagenome | biome: human gut; feature: human-associated habitat; material: faeces... | reverse complement strand
CCCCCGCCAGTCCGACGTGGTGACGGGCAGCTTCTCGCGCGACTTCGACATCAACCCCTTCAGCTACGCGCTCAACACCAGCCGCGCCCTGCGCCCCTACGACGACGAGGGCAACCTGGAGTACATCACGATGAACTACGCCCCGTTCAACATCCTCTCGGAGCTGCGCAACAACCAGCTCCACCTGACGGTGGCCGACGTGAAGTTGCAGGGCGAGCTGAACTACACGATCGTCCCGGGACTGCGCTACAACTTCACCGGGGCGCTGCGCTACGTGCAGACCACGCAGGAGCACGAAATCACCGAGCACGCCAACGCCGCCAACGCCTACCGCGCGGCGGGCAACTCGACCATCCGCAGCCTCAACCCGTTCCTCTACCGCGACCCGAACGACCTCTCGGCCGAACCGGTCGTCGTGCTCCCCTACGGCGGCTTCTACAACACGGCCACCAACAAGATGCTCAACTACGTCGTCCGCAACTCGCTCAGCTACACAAAGGTTTGGGATACGGACCGCACGCACGAGCTGAGCGTGCTGGGCGGCATGGAAATCCGCTCCACCGACCGGCGCGTCAATTCCACGACCGGATACGGCTACCAGTACGACGGCGGCGGCGTGGTGTCGCTCGACCCCAAACTGATGGAGATGCTCGTTTACCGGCAGTCGCCCTACTACATGATGGAGGACACCTACGAGCGCAATGCGGCCTTCTACGCCAACGCCGACTACACGTTCGACCGCCGCTACTCGATCTCGGCCTCGGCGCGTTACGACGGTTCGAACCAGCTGGGACGCGGCGCCGCGAAGCGGTGGCTGCCCACATGGACCTTCGCCGGGAAGTGGATCATCTCCAACGAAGCCTTCATGGAGAACGCCTCGCGCATCGTCGATTTCATGAGCCTGCGCGCCAGCTACGGACTGACGGCCAACATCCCGCCTTCGGCCTCGAACGCCATGGCGCTCTACTACAACCAGGAGCTCTACCGGCCCGGAAACGCCGAGGTGGGCATCACGCTGGCCGACTTGCAGAACACCGAGCTGACGTGGGAGAAGAACTACCAGCTCAACGTGGGCTTCGACCTGACGCTGTTCGGCGGACGGCTCGACTTCAACGTGGATTACTTCAACCGGCAGGGTTTCGACCTGATCTCGCAGATCAAGGTGGCGGGTATCGGCGGTTTCATGTGGAAGAACGCGAATTACGCCGATCTCGACTCGCAGGGCGTGGACATCACGCTCGGCGGCAAGATGATAAGCACCAAGGACTGGACCTGGTCGGCGCACTTCACCTTCGGCTATTCGAAGAACATCATCCGCAACGCCAAGAACAGTCCGGAGGTGTTCGAGCTCGTCCGCCAAGAGGGAGGCAACAAGAACAACTACCCGGTGAACAGCCTCTTCTCGATTCCCTTCGCGGGACTGAATCCCGAAACGGGCATCCCCATGTTCTACAACGAGAAGGGCGAGATCGGATACGACTGCTACATGCAGGGCATCGAGACCGACTTCCTGAAGTACGAGGGGCAGATCGACCCCAAATACACGGGCGGACTGAACACCACGCTGCGCTGGAAGAGTCTTTCGATGAACCTCTTCTTCACGTTCCAGGCGGGCAACGTCATCCGGCTCAACCCGGTGTTCAGCTCCAGCTACAGCGACATCACGGCTCTCCCGAACGAGTTCAAGGACCGCTGGATCATGAGCGGCGACGAGCAGCGCACCGACATCCCGGCCATCGCCGACAACCTCATGCAGAAGCTCTACCTCTCGAGCGCTTACCCGTACAACAACTACAACTACTCGTCGGCGCGCGTGGCCAAGGGAGACTTCATCCGCCTCAAATCGCTCTCGATCAACTACGAGCTGCCCTCGGCGCTCGTCCGCAAGAGCCGCGTGTTCAAGCGCGCCGCCGTGCGGCTGACGGCCAAGGACCTCTGGCTGATGTACTCGGACAAGGCCCTCAACGGTCAGGACCCCGAGTTCTTCAACACGGGCGGCGTGGCCATGCCCGTCCAGACGCAGTTCGTGCTCTCGCTCGATTTAGGTTTCTAACATAAAGTACGCAAGCAATCATGAAAAGAATCATCGAAATATTCCTCGTAACGCTGGGCTTGGCGCTGTCGGCGGGATGCAGCGAGTTCCTGGACACCGTGCCCGACAACCGCACCACCATCGACACGCCGAAAAAGATCAGCCAACTGCTCGCCACGGCCTACCCCGACCGAACCTACATGACGCTCATCGAGCACCGCTGCGACGGATACACCGATTTCGGCAGCACCTTCCAGGGAATGCAGCCCGACGCGGCGTTCGACAACGTCGTGAGCGCCTTCCTCTGGGACGAGTTCACCCGCTCGGAATCGGGCAACGACACCAACGAGCAGTACTGGACGTCGGCCTACAACGCCATCGCCGTGGCCAACCACGCGCTCGAAGCCATCGAACAACTGCCCGATCCCGGTGCGGCCTCCTTGCAGAAGGGCGAAGCGCTGCTGGCCCGCGCCTACGCGCACTTCTGCCTGCTGACCCTCTTCGCCGACTTCTTCGACACGAACAACCTCGCGGCCAATCCGGGCATCCCCTATGTAACCGAACCGGAGACGGTCGTCATCAAGCATTACGACCGCGAAACGGCCGCCCAGACGCTCGAACACGTCCTGAAGGACCTCGAGGAGGGAATGCAGCTCGTAGGCGGCAGCAGCGACTACGACCAGCCCAAATTCCACTTCACGCGGGATGCCGCCGCGGCGCTCGGCGCCCGCATCGCTCTCTTCTCGCGCAACTACAACGACGTGATCCGTTACGCCAACATGCTGCTGCCCACGCCGACACAGCACTTCGCGCTCTCCTACACCGACGACACGCCCGTACTGAACGCCGACGGGTCGCCGGCACAGGGCGTGGACCCGAACGACGCGGCCGACCAGTTCATGCGGAGCAACCTCCACGACTGGCGCACCTATATCAAGAGCGGCAATCCCGACCAGATGGGCACGGACTTCACCAGCGCCAGCGCCAACGCCAACCTGCTCCTCACCGAGTGCGTGACGCTGGCCTACCGGGAGATGGTCGGAACGGCCTACGTCCGTCACGCGATGGAGCGCACGGCCATGGTGACGCTGCTGACCGAGAACGTCACGGGCGACCCGTGGATCTTCCAGAACGTAGCCTACCAGTGGAACGGCGGACGCACCTACTGGCTGCCGAAGTTCTACGAGGACTTCAAGATCGACAATCCCGTGGCGCAGACCGGAGTGCCCTACTCGAAGTGCGCGTTGCTGCGGCTGGAGGAGGTGCTGCTCGCCCGCGCCGAAGCCTACGCCATGCTGGGCAACTACGACGGCGCGCTGGACGATCTGAACATGTTCGCCGCCTGCCGCATAGACGATTACGCCTACGGACCGAACACCCTCTACAAGGACAAGCTGACCGACTACTACACGGCCCAGCTCAACGCTCCGGACCACTTCATCAACAGCGCCTACAACGCCGGCCGTTTCAAGGCGGGCGACGAGGGCAACGTGCAGAAGGCGCTCATCCTGACCGTACTGGACTTCCGCCGCATCGAGTTCCTCTACGAAGGCATACGCTACTGGGACGTGCTGCGCTGGAACATTCCCGTGACGCACACGACCATCGACGGCGCCACCAGCACCCTCACGCCCGACGACGACCGCCGCATCCTGCAAATCCCGCAGATCGCGACCGCCTCGGGCATTCAACTCAACGACATGGTAAACATCCCCTATCCGTGGTAATTCAAAAGCTGAAAATACGATGAAAACACTACGTCATATCCAATTCTGCCTCTTCGCGCTCCTGGTCGGAGCAGCCTTCACGGCCTGCAACGAGGAGGACCCCATCGACCCCAACGCCGACATTCCCGGCCTGGGCGGCGAAGAGACCGTCCAGACGGAGACCGACCGGTGGCTCTACGAAAACTACGTCGTGCCGTTCAACATCGACGTCGAATACAAGTGGGACGCCACGGACATGATGCCTTCGATCGACAAGCAGTTAGTGCCCGTCGATGAGGAGCTGGTCATCCCGTTCATGCAGGTGATGTACGACGTCTGGTTCTCGCCCTACGAGCAGACGGCCGGACTCGACTTCGTCAAGGAGATCACGCCCAAGAAGGTCGTGCTGGTCGGCAGTCCCGAGTACGAATTCGGAGCCATCAAGCTCGGACAGGCCGAAGGCGGCCGCAAGATTCTGCTGCTCAACGTGAACGGATTCGACCCATCGGATGCCGCGAACGTCAAGGAATTCCTCCACACCATCGAGCACGAGTTCGCGCACATTCTGCACCAGACGGTGCTCTTCGACAAGAACTACGAAAAGATCAGCGCCGGCAACTACCTTCCCTCGGGCTGGACGAGCGTCTCGGATTCGGAGGCGCGCCAACTGGGCTTCATCACCCCCTACGCCATGTCGGGCAAGGACGAGGATTTCGTGGAGATGATCTCGATGATCATGGTCTACGGCCGCGAATGGTACGAAGAGACGGTGCTGACCGAGGCCGGGACGACCGGCGCGGCCCTGTTGCAGCAGAAGGAGCAGATCGTGATCGACTACCTGAAAAACACCTGGGGCATCGAGTTCTACGACACGGCGGGCGAAAAAGGACTGGTGACCTGCGTACAGGAGGCCATCGCCCAGGTGGTCGCGGACAATCAATAACCCTATAACACGGCAGAAAGATGAAAAAACACCTCTATCGCATATTCCTGCTCCCGGTCGTGCTGCTGGCTGCGACCGCCTGCAACGACAACGACTACGAAACGACGATGGGCGACGTGGACCAGCGCCTCGACGAGGCCATCTCCTCCTACTACGGGGAGCTCTCCGCGGCCGAAAACGGCTGGATCGCCAACATTCCCACATCGAAGGGCATCTACCGGTTCTGGATGGATTTCACCGACGACAACCGCGTGACGATGTACACCGACAACCTGATGTACCCCGACTTCCGGACCACGCCCGACGAAAGCAGCTACCGCATCCAGGGGTTGCAGCGTCCGACGCTGATCTTCGACACGTACAGCTACCTAGCCATCATCAACGACCCGAACTCCGACATCAGCGGCGGCAGCGCGGAGGACAACCAGGGCCTCGAAACCGACTTCGAGTTCGAAATCGCCTCGTTCGACGGCGACACCTTCTCGCTGCTCGGCCGCCGCAACCGCGTCGAGGCCACGCTGACGAGAGCCTCGGCCGAAGAGAAGAACCTCGTGCAGCAGGGGGCGCTGATGCAGGTGCAGGAGGACCTCCAGCAATTCATCAACCGCGACGGCTACTGCTACGTCGCGCTGGGCAGCGGGAAGGTCGCCGTGGATTTCGACCTGCGCTCCGTCACGCTGAGCTACGTGCAGGGCACCAACACGGTGATCTCGGCCACCGCGTCGTCCTATGTCGATCTGAAACACAACATCGTACTGCAGGAGCCGCTCGTCATGCAGGGGTCGATCATCTCGGGATTCCTCTGGAACGACGCCACGCAAAGCTACACGGCCGTCTCCTCGCAGCAGATTCCCGTGCAGCGGCAGGACGAGGCCATCATCGGGCTCGACGCGATGCTGGGCGCCGGCAGCGGCTACAAATACTCCGCGCTGGCCGTGCGTCTGTCCATGTACGGCGGCGACACGTCGTGCGAGATCGCGCAGCAGCTCGTCAATTTCGGCAAGGAGATCTCCACCGTGTTCCGCATGACGCTGGGCGATATCTACATGCGCTTCGGCGAGCTCGAAGGCCGGCCCTATATCGACATGGAGGTGGAGTTCGGCCTCTATCAGGCGGTCTTCACGTTCGACATCCTGGAAAATCCCAACGGCACGACCAAACTGCTCCGCTACAACACGGACTACGATCCGGTGGGAAATTCCCAGACCCTGCTCGACAACGGCTGCGGACAGAAGCTCTGCGACTACCTCACGGGCAAGACCTTCCGCAAGACCTGGCTCAAGCAGTCGTTCGGAACCTACCGGATGGGCGCGCTCACGGACACGAAGGACCCGGCCAACTACATGCCCGGCGCCCTGCTCTGAGCCCCCGGCCAACGGACACATCCATTCGAAAACCCTTAAAAACAATCGCATTATGAAACGTATCTTCCAGTATGGCTTCGCCCTCGCGCTCGCGGCGTGCTCCTTCGCGGCGTGCAGCGACGACGACACCGGCGAAAACGGTGTCAAGACCGATGTGACTCTCTCCCCCTCGACCTCTCTGACAGGCGTGAGTTTCTCGGCCAACACGCTCAACGTAAGCAATAACGGCATCTATCCCTCGGCCTCGATCGCCGTCAAGAAGGCCGACGGTTCGGCCCTGAGCGGCGTAACGCTCCAGGTCGAACTGTCGAACAACAGCGCCTCCGAAGAGTGGTGCCAGATCGAACCGAAGAACAATGCGCTGCAATTCACCGTCCAGCCCTACGAAGGCGGCGAAGCGGCCCGTTCGATCGACGTGCGCCTCACAGGATCGGGCAACGGCGTCTCGATCAACCCGTTCACCTTCAAGGTCGTGCAGGCTCCCACGCCCAAGAGCGCCGAAGCCCACATCCTCGACTTCTCGATCCCGGAGCAGACCCAGCCCGCCGAAATCGACTACGAGAAGATGACGATCACGGTGAACGTGCCGTTCGGAACCGACGTCACAGCCCTGACGCCCGAAATCGAGATTTCGGCCGGAGCCAGCGTGTCGCCGGCCAGCGGCGAGGCGCAGGACTTCTCCCAGCCGGTGAAATACACCGTGACGGCCGAAGACAGCAAAACCACCCGGGAATACACCGTCACGCTGACCGTCGGCGGCGAAGTGGTGCTCGACACCTCCGCAGAGCCCGCCGCAGGCGTAACCCTCTCGGGCAACAACTATACGGTCGTGGCGGGAGGCGCCGCAGCGGCCACGACGGTCAAGGTATCGCTGACCTACTCGGGCAGCCCGATCGCCGACCTGACGGGCTACACCTTCGCGGTCGAGGCCACCGACGCCAAGTCCGGCGCAGCGGCCGCCTGGGTGAAGGTCAGCCAGGTGGACGCGTCCGGCGCATTCACCTTCACGGTCGATCCCAACACCGATGAGAACGCCCGCCGCGCCACGATCGCCGTATCGTGCACCGACAACTCGGGAGCCAAGCTTTTCGGCAGCGGCTCGGTCGGCATCTCGCAGGACGGAACCGAGGTCGGCGCGCAGCTCATCGAGCTCATAGACGTTCCGGGCGGCCGTTTCCTGCAAGGCGACAGCCCCGATCCGACAAGCGTCATCGGGAACGCCCGCTACTGCAACCTCACGTCGTTCTCGATCGGCAAATACGAGGTGACGCAGGCGCAGTTCGAGGAGGTGATGGGCTTCAACCCCTCGGAGTTCAAGAAGGAAGGAGCCACCCACCCGGTCGAAAGCGTTTCCATCTGGGATGCCATGCAGTTCTGCGACGAACTGAGCAAACGCGAAGGCTACACGACTTTCTACAACCTCTCCGACATCCAGTACGGACAGGACGGCAGCGGCCGCATCCTCACGGCCACGCGCAACTGCGACATGAGCGCGACGGGATACCGCCTGCCGACGCTGGCCGAATGGGAATATGCGGCCAAGGGCGGCGCAGAGGGAATCGCCCAATACAGCTATCTCTACGCCGGAGGCGATAACCCGCTCGAAATGGGCTGGTGGCGCGAGAACGAGGGCGAGAAGACGCACCCCGTGGGCGAGAAACCGGCCAATCCGATCGGAATCCACGACATGTGCGGAAACGTCGGAGAGTGGAACCACGACTGGTACGAGCGCCCCTACATGAGCGACTTCCCCTCGACCGACGAGGTGACCGATCCGTTCGGGCCTGACGAGCCGTGCGATGCGGACGACCTGGCATTTATCCGCGGCGGCGACTACGACACGTCGAGCGAATGGAACCTGCGTATCACCTACTGGAGTCTGCAAGCCGGCGGTATCGACATGAATCCCAACAACATGTGCCGCCAGTCGGGAATCGGATTCCGCGTCGTGATCCGCCGCTGATCCGTCCTGCCGGCCCTCGACGGAAGGGGTCGGGTCCATGCGGCCCCTTCCGTTCTTCACGCCTCCAGCCGAGGAGGCGCTCCCTTCCCCATCATCCATCAAAAAAACGACCATGAAAAAATTCCGCAATATCCGGCGAATCTTCGCCATGGGGATTTTCGCCGCGGCGGCCCTCGCCGCATGCAGCGACGACCCCGACACCCCCGACCCCGTGACGTTGGGATTCGCACCGCTTTCCGGTGTCGAAAACGTCGTCTTCTCTCAGAACAAGCTCACCGTCACCGCCTCCGGCGCGACGGTCTCGATCGGCCTCACGGACGAGGACGGCGGTGCGATCAGCAACCTCAATCTGGCGGCGAAGGTCTCCGGAACGGGCGAAACCGCCTGGTGCAAGGCCTCGGTGGAGGCCGGCAAGCTCCGCCTTGCGATCGACCCCTACACCGACAAGGAGACCGAACGCACGGCCGACGTCGAGGTATTCTCCGACGCCACCTACGTCACGCCCGTCTCGCTGACGGTCGTACAGAAGGCGCAGCCCAAGCTGACCGCCTCCTCCATCACGGCCTTCTCGTTCGAGGAGCAGAGCGGCCCGGCGACGATCGACCAGGAGGCCCTGACGATCGCCGTCTCGGTCACCCGCGGCACGGACGTCACCAGGCTCGTTCCGACCATCGAGGTATCGGAAGGCGCGACCGTCTCTCCCGCCAGCGGCGCCGAGCAGGACTTCTCCCAGCCGGTCAAGTACACCGTGACGGCCGAGGACGGAAAGTCGCGGAGCGAATACACGGTCACCGTCTCGGTCGCCAAGAGTTCCGAAGCCAGGCTGCTGTCGTTCAGGGTGACGACCGAACCGGTGGTCGAAGGCATCATCGACGAGGAGAATCACACCGTGCTGCTCAAAGTCCCCTACTCCGACCAATGGCCCTGGTATTACACCTATCAGGAATACGAAATCTCCGAAGGGGCCACCGCCGGAGAGATTCAGTTCGTGGATTCGTGGGACAGCTCCTTCAAGGACCCGGCGACCATCACCATCACGGCCGAAGACGGCGTAACGCAGGTGACCTATACGATCACGGCCGAAATGCTGCCCAACCCGAATGCCGAGATCACCCGGATGCTCTTCCTCGACCCGGAGACCTCCGCACCGACCCCGGGCGTTTACAGCGCCCTACTCGACGCCGAAGCCAAGACGATCACCATTTACGTCAGACCGGGCCTCGACCGCTCGTCGCTCACACCGACGATCGATTGTTCGGCCAACGCCGAACTCACGCCCGCCTCGGGTACGGCCCAGAACTTCTCCTCGCCGGTCAAATACACCGTCACCTCCGAGGACGGCCAGACCACGGTCGAATACACCGCCACGGCAGTCGAACTGACCGACGTACAGGTGGAGACGGTCGATGTCGAGGCCGGCAGCTTCATCCTCGGCGATCACCCGAAATCCCCCAAAGAGAACAAGCACGAAGTGACACTGACGAAAGATTTCGCCATCGGCAAATACGAAATGACGCAGGACGTCTTCTCCAAAGTGATGGGATTCAACGAATCGACGGTCATGGGTGACGACCTTCCGGTGACCGGCGTCACGTGGTACGACGCTGCGGAGTTCTGCAACCGGCTGAGCGAAATCAAGGGGCTCGAACCGGCCTACCGGTTCGAACAGGTCACCTACAAGCAGGGAAGCGGACGCATCTCCTCGGCCGTCGTAGTTTACGACCACTCCTCGGCCGCGGGCTACCGTCTGCCGACCGACGCCGAATGGGAGTTCGCGGCACGCGGCGGCAACAGGTCGGAAAACTACGTGTATGCCGGCGGCGACGACGCCAACGAAGTCTCCTGGAACCGGAACAACGCGAAGGACGAGCAGCCGCACCCCGTGGGGACCAAGCAACCCAACGAGCTGGGCATCCACGACATGAGCGGCAACGTCTATGAATGGGTGTACGACTGGAAATGGCCGTACGGAAAGGAACCGACCGGACCGGAAACGGACCCCACGGGAGCTCCGGGTCCCGAAGGGCTTCCTTCGTGGGAGGACTACCGCTACCAGCGGGGCGGCGACTTCAAATGCTCCGACTCGTCGATCTATTACATCTACAGCCGTATCAATACGCCGGATTCGAAAGGAGACGGCATCGGATTCCGCATCGCCCTCACCAAAAAATAAAAAGTTCACATTCTTACCGGGCGTCCGGGATTCCCTTCCGAGGGGATCCCGGATTTTTCGTATCCGCCTCTTTCCGGGTCCGGAACAGGTTTCCGGAGAAAGGTCCGGACAGCCGGACGGGCCGGCGGACGGACAGCACCCGCCCCGGAAAACCGGAAGGGCATCCCAAAATACGGCTCCCACTTTCGGAGTAGTTTTCCGATGCAAATTACCTATTATTGGGGATTGCCGCTTTTTCGGCCTCCCTCTACCTTTGTGCTCGGAATTATGTGGTGCAAGACGAAATATCTACTGATCCTTCCGGGCCTCTTCCTTTCCCTCGCCGCCGGAGCGCAGCGGCGCCCGGCCAATGACGCGGGAATCACGTTCGAGGTAACCGATTCGCTGAAAAATCCGCTCCAGTACGCCACCGTGGCGCTGAAGGCCGTTCCCGATGCGGGAAAGCCGCCTTACGCCGCCACGACCGACGCGGCCGGCAAATGCGGCTTCGCGCTCCCCGCCGGAAGCTACGAGGTCACGGTCTCCTACATCGGATACGCCACGCAGCGCACGACGCTCGCCGTCCCGTCCGGAAGCGCGATCTACCGGGTCGTAAGGCTCCGGGCCGTATCGACGGAAATCCGCGACGTGGTCATCACGGCCACCGAAGTCCGGGGACCCGTCTCGGCCGTGCACATCGGCCGCGAGGCGATGCAGCACCTCCAGCCGTCGAGCTTCGAGGACCTGCTCGAACTGCTCCCCGGCGGAAGGGCGTCGGATCCGGCCTTCTCGGCATCGAACCACATCCGCCTGCGCGAAGCGGCCACCTCCGACGCCGACTACGCCACCTCGTCGCTGGGCGTCTCGTTCGTCATGGACGGGCGGCCGCTCTCGAACGACGCAGCGATGCAGTACGGAGGCTCCCTGTCGAGCGGCATGACGAGCGACAACGGCGTTCCCGTATCGCTCAACGCCGGAATCGACATGCGCACGCTCCCCACGGACGAAATCGCCTCGGTGGAGATCGTGCAGGGCATCCCCTCGGTCGAATACGGCGACCTGACGAGCGGACTGGTGAAGATCAAGCGCAAGGAGGGCGGCCGCAACCTCGAGGCCCGCTTCAAGGCCGACCTGAAGAGCCAGCTCCTCTACGTCGGCAAGGGATTCGAGTGGGGCGGGAAGGCCGACCTGCTGACGATGAACGTCGGCGCGAACTACCTCGACGCCCGCGCCGACCCGCGCAACACGCGGCAGAACTACCGCCGCATGACCGGTTCGTGGCGCATGAAAAAACGCTGGGAGACCGCTTCGGACTACCGCTACACGCTGGGCGGATCGATCGACTACACCGGATCGTTCGACCGCATCAAGAGCGACAAGGACATCGACGAAGGGGTGTCGGGACGCCCGCTGGAACGTTACAAGGCGAGCTACAACAGCCTTTCGGCCGCATTGAACTTCTCGGCGGCGGCCAAGGAGCAATCCGCCTTTTTCCGCAGTTTCGACCTCTCGGCCTCGGTCGATGCGGACTTCGACATCACCGACCGCTGGAAATACATGATCGCCAGCGCCAACGTGCCGATCCGCACGGCGCTGGAGGAGGGGGTCTGCGACGCCGAGATCCTGCCTTCGCGCTACGAGGCCACCCTGCGCGTGGAGAGCAAGCCGTTCTACGCCTTCGCCAAGGCGATGGCGCTCTTCGCGGCGAACACCCGCTCGACGCGCAGCACGCTGCGCGCGGGCGCCGAGTGGTCGATGGCCAAGAACTACGGCGGCGGACTGCTCTACGACATAACGCGCCCCATCACCGAACTGATGTCCACCCGCCCGAGACGCTACGACGCGCTTCCGGCCCTGCACCGGATCTCGGCCTTCGTGGAGGACAACACCGTGATCCGGGCCGGGAAATGGCGGATCGAGGCCATGGCGGGTCTGCGCGCGACGGCCATGGCCAACCTCGG
>ENA-ORSS01003696-ORSS01003696.1-human-gut-metagenome-genome-assembly--contig:-NODE-3696-length-12129-cov-5.601872_pt1 | contig 12129 bp, 8 predicted proteins | sample MGYA00241899_ERZ509162 | MGnify/ENA primary metagenome ERZ509162 (study PRJEB26280, sample SAMEA2338641) | human gut metagenome | biome: human gut; feature: human-associated habitat; material: faeces... | reverse complement strand
GGAAGTTCTCTTCTTTCAGCCAGATACGCAGAAAAGCCTTTAAGCGCATTACTTGACGGAAGGCGTCCGGTAAGCAGAAGATAAGCTATTTCTTCAAAACCGAAACGATCTTCCTTTTCAACGTTTGCAACCAATTCCTTAATACTATAGCCGCGATAGATCAGTTCTCCGTCTATAGGCTCTACATCACCCTCATTTACAACATAGCCATGTACATTACAGATATTGGTGATTCCCGCCACGACTCCCGTACCGTCTTTATTCCTGAGACCTCTTTTGACATAAAATTTGTCGTAAAGCTTCGGATCAATTTTGGAATTTTCGGACAAGTCGCTGCATAATCTTTTAATACCGTTATTCTCATTAAAACTATTCACATGCTCACTCCCATTCTATTATATTTAAATTTTATTATAAAAATAAGGAGGTACTAAATGAATAATTCTGCATTAAAAAAACTTTTAATAGAATATGATAAGAAAAAATCAACAGAAGAACGTCAAGCAGATTTAAAGAAAAGAGAATTATATCAAAGAGAACCTCATTTAGAAGAAATTGATAAGCAATTAAGTGAATTAGCTATATCTACTACAAAATCATTAATTAATCATAATGATCCAACATTATTGAAAAATTTACAAAATCAAATAGACGATTTAAAAAAGAAAAAAATTATTATATTTAAATCTTTAAATATAAATCCTGATGATCTTCTTCCTAATTACGAATGTAAGTTATGCAAAGATACTGGATATATAACTAATAGTGATTACACATCTTCAATGTGTAGTTGTTTGAAACAAAAAATATTTGATATGGAATATAATAAATCAAACATTTATAATTTAAAATCTCAAACATTTGAAAATTTCTCATCTTTTCTATATTCTGGTGAAGTAAATGCAGAAAAATATAAAGCAAATATTTCTCCTAGAGATAATATAGAAAGAATAAAAAAATTATGTATTAAATTTATAGATAATTTTGATGATCCTAATGAAAAAAATTTGCTTTTTACTGGTAATACAGGTCTTGGCAAGACATTTTTATCAAGTTGTATCGCAAATGAATTAATAAAAAAAGGGAAAAATGTTTTATATCAAACTGCACCAATAATGCTAGATACTATAGTTGATTATAGATTTGGAAAATCGAATGTAGATAAAACAATTTATGATAATTTACTAACTGCTGATTTACTCATTATTGATGATTTAGGAACAGAAAGTATGAATAGCATAAAATTTACAGAATTATTTAATATTATAAATACAAGGTTATTAAGCCAAAGTCATACATTAAAAACAATTATTTCTACTAATTTAACTTTAAAAAATTTATATGACACATATGACGAAAGAATAGTTTCAAGACTCGTTGGAAATTATAATTTATGCTATTTCTTTGGAGACGATATTAGGTTTAAAAAAATAAATACTCCTTAACGGAGTATTTATTTTTTTAATATAATTTAGTATATTTATTATTCTTCTTCAACTTTCTCTTCATTTGGAATAGTTTCAATACTTACTACTTTACCCTCATTCGTTCTCATAAGTGTTACACCTTGTGTTACTCTTCCTAATATACTAATATCTGAAACTTTTAATCTAATAATTGTTCCTGTATCTGTTATTAGCATTACATCTTCATCATCACTTGCAATTCTGATTCCTACGATATTACCAGTCTTAGGAGTTATTTTGTATGTCATAACCCCTCTTCCACCTCTTGATTGTACTCTGTATTCATCTAATTCAGTTCTTTTACCAAATCCGTTTTCAGTGATTGAAAGAAGTGTAGCATTACTTCCTTGAATAATAGATTCCATACCTATTACACTGTCATTTTCATCTAGTTTTATTCCTATTACTCCCATTGCATTTCTACCTATTGGTCTTACGTCTTTTTCATCAAATGTAATACTCATACCTTTTTCAGTAACTAATACAACGTTATCTTCACCATCTGTTAGTTTTACATCAATTAATGTATCTTCTTCTTTCAAGTTAATTGCTATTAATCCACTCTTTCTTACAGAAATGAATTCATTTAAAGAAGTTTTCTTTATTAATCCATTTTTAGTTGTCATTAATAAATACTTTCCTTCTGCAAAATTAGCAATAGGTATAACTGCTGATATTTTTTCTCCTCCGTCTAAGCTTAATAGGTTTACTATTGCTGTTCCTTTTGCAGTTCTTCCTGCTTCTGGTACTTCGTATCCTCTTAGACGATAAGCTTTTCCTTTATTACTAAAGAATAATATTGTATCGTGTGTAGAAGCTGTAAATATTTGTTTTACGAAATCTTCTTCTCTAGTAGCAATACCTGTAATACCTTTTCCGCCTCTTTTTTGGCTCTTATATGTATCTATTGGCATTCTCTTAATATATCCAAAGTGAGTTAAAGCAACAACACATTGTTCTTCTTTTATTAGATCTTCAATATCGAATTCTCCCTCTGCTGCCACGATTTTTGTCTTTCTTTCATCTCCATATTTATCTTTTATTTCTAATAATTCCTCTTTGATTATATCAAATACTAATCTTTCACTACCTAATACTTCTCTTAAATGTGCAATTAGTTTCATTAACGCATCATATTCTTCTTCTATTTTTTCTCTTTGTAATCCAGATAATGTTTTTAATCTCATATCCAATATAGATTGTGCCTGTATATCAGAAAGGCCAAATCTTTTCATTAATCTTTCTTTTGCATCATCATATGAATTACGAATAATATTAATTACTTCATCAATATTATCCAATGCAATTTTCAATCCTTCTAAAATATGAGCTCTGGCTAATGCTTTATCTAGATCAAATTGTGTTCTACGTAAAATAACTGATTTTCTATGTTCAATATAACAGTCTAGGCATTGTCTTAAAGTTAATATTTTAGGTTCTCCATTAACTAGTGCAAGCATAATAACACCAAAGTTTTCTTGCATTTGTGTGTTTTTGTATAATTGATTTAATATTACTTGTGCATTAACATCTCTTTTTAGTTCAATAACAATTCTTACTTTTTCTTCTCTATCAGATTCATCCCTAATCTCTGATATACCTTCTATTCTCTTTTCTTTTACAAGAGAGGCCATATTTTCAATTAATCTTGCCTTATTAACTTGATATGGTAATGAATTAACAATGATTCTTTGTTTGTTTCCGCTCATTTCCTCAATTTCAGCTTCTGCTCTCATTGTAATTTTTCCTCTACCTGTTGTGTATGCTTCTTTAATTCCTTCTCTACCTAAGATAGTAGCTCCTGTTGGGAAATCTGGGCCTTTTATAATTCCCATTAATTGTTCATCAGTTACATTATCATCATCTATAATTTTTACAATTCCATTTATAACTTCTGTAAGGTTATGTGGAGGTATATTAGTTGCCATACCTACAGCTATTCCTGATGATCCATTTACTAATAAAGCAGGTATTTTTGATGGTAATACTGTTGGTTCTTGTAATCTATCATCATAGTTTGGCATAAAATCAACTGTATTTTTTTCAATATCAGCAAGCATTGTCTCTGCTATTTTAGACATTCTTGCTTCTGTATACCTCATAGCTGCTGCTGTATCTCCATCTATTGATCCAAAGTTTCCATGACCATCTACAAGTGGATATCTCATTGTAAAATCTTGTGCCAATCTTACCATAGCATCATATACAGAACTATCTCCATGTGGATGATATCTTCCTAAAACAGATCCAACTGTATTTGCACATTTTCTGTATGGCTTGTCAGATGTAATTCCATCTTCATACATAGCATATAAAATTCTTCTATGTACTGGTTTTAGACCATCTCTTACATCTGGAAGGGCACGAGAAACAATAACACTCATGGCATAATCTATGTATGATGTTCTCATCTCTGTATCAATATTTCTTTCGATTATCTTTCCCTCATTTTCTTCCATTTTATTACCTCTTTTCTAGTCTTTATACTACTCTTGTATTATACTAAAACGCAAAAAAATATGCAAGTAAAAAAGCGATAAAAAAGTTAATTTATCGCTATTTTTATTTAATTTATACAAGCATTTTTGCAAGTTCTAATTGCTCACTTGTCAAATTAAAATCTTGTCCATTATTTTTTATTAATATATGTAAATTTTCTATAGCTCTTGCATTATTTATTGTTTTTTCTAAGGGCATTATTTCTTTTAATTTTTCTTTTATTTTATTGTATTCTCTTTCCATTCCATCAAAATCTTTTTTCTCGTAATAATTCTTCCAATTATTTTCATATTTTCCTAATTTCTCAATATTATTTAATTGTTCTGTAAATGTATTCTCTATATTTTTGCTAACATTATCTAAGATTACATTTTTCCCTTGTTTAATTAAATTAGATATATTTTTATCTATTAATCCTATCTTTGTTGTCTTTGTTAATATATTATCTATTACACTTGATACTCCATCAATAATTCCACCAGTTTTAACTGCTGTTTGTGCTTGAGACAAACTATCAAATTTACCCGTAAATATTCCCATAGTGCTTTTTCCAAGATCAATAGCAGTGTTTATAGCAGTATTAATTCCTTCTTTAAAACCTCCTTTAATAAATCCATCTTTTATATTTATAACCTCATCTTCAACTAAATCTGGCAATATCCATCTTAGTCCTATATCTACCGCCGTATTAACTGTTTTCCCTAAAGCAGTTTCTAAAAAGTTATTCTGTTTTTCTTCTGTAACAATATCAATGTCATTTTCAATTTTATTAGAGTTATTTAATTCATTTTCTAAATTATGAATATGTTTCGTTACTGCTGGTTGTGATATGAATAGTATTTCACTTGCTTTTGTTAAGTTTCCCTCATCAGCAACTATTTTAAAAATTCTATATAACTCTAAACTTGGCATTATTAACTCCTTTCGATTAGCCCTATTATATGATTACTTTCGTACTCATTTTGTAATCTTTCAATTGAATTATACCATACTTTATCTTATTTGCAACCCTCCCAAATCATCGTTTTCATTGGGCTAAAGTATAATTTGTATAAAAAACAAAAAATAAAGCACCTAAATTTTAGGCACTTCACTAGGATTCTCTTTAACCTTTACATTATATTTTTTTATAACTTTCATATGTTCATCAACATACAACCATATAATATGGTGTACCCAGCGTAGATATATAATCTTTGTATCTAGCTCCTATCAACATTTTACATCAATTTTCAAAAATCATTTTATATGTTTCCGTACTCCATATCTAAAACCACCTTAACACGAATTTTATTATTCTGTACTTTTTCTAGTCCAAATCGCCCTCTCTTATGAAACATTACTGTATCTTGACAGCTAGTAAATTCGGCAACTACAGGCTGTTCTTCGACTCTAGCAACGCACAGACTTCCACATGCCGTGTTCGTTAATTATGAATAGTTGCTTTTTATATGTTTGGGTATAACTGACTACTACATAATAAACCCTCTTAATGGTTGAATGTTTATTATATATATATCAGTTTTATTTTAATACACCTAGTCCTAAATAAAATTTTTTACCATTTAATAATTGCTTTTTAATATTACTTTGTAAACTAGTATTTTCAGGTAATAAAGAATACTCTTCACATTGATCTATCCCATATACAAAATTTAATATATCTTTAGTACATTCTTCCCCTTCATAAACATCAAACAAATTATAAAATTTTGCTATATTAGAGTTTTTATCTATAATTTCATATATTTGTTTACTTAGTAACCATGAATTACATATATATTTAAAATTATTAATTGAATAAATTTGTTTCATTTTGATATTTGCTTTTTTTATAGATTCTTTAACACTTAATACATTTAAATCCGTATTTTTAGGAATATGAATTTTTACTACTGAATCAGACTCGTATTCAAATTGTAAACTACCTATCTCGACTATTCTTGCCCTAATAAAATAAATAGCCCATAACATTTGTGATATCCTAATTCCATCTTTTTTTCTTAATTTTAAGTCACTTTCAAAACATTCCTTAACTCTTTTTTTATGAATTTTAATTTGAATAGCATCAAAATTATATTGTTGCATATTTTCTATATGATAATTATAACCTAATAGAACCATTATATTAGTTATAAAAGGATTAACATTATCGCCAAACAATTCATCAATACCCTTGCATTGCCATAAATCTTTTATTTTTGTAAATTCTTCAATATATAATTTCTTAAATAGATTTGAAAATTCTAAACTTAACTTTTCTTTTTTATTTATTTCCTCTATGCAATTATAACATTTATCCCTATATTGCAAATCTATATTATAAAAATTTAAGGCTTTATCTATTATATCTTTATCTATCATTATAATTTCCTACCTCACTACTAAATTCAATTATACAATCCATACCACCTAATATGGTATGAGGAAACATATTCTCCTCAAACAACATCCTTCAATTTTTTCTATTTGTTGATAAAAATTAGTGTTTTTTTATCAAAAATATGCTTTTTTTAATAGGCACTGAACAGTTAATTTCCGTCTTAATATAAGGCTTTATTTAAGTTTAAGCACCGCTACACATTCAACATGGCTTGTCCAAGGGAACATGTCAACCGGTTGAATTTTATTTACAACATATTTTTCTTCTAGCATCTTAAGATCTCTTACCATGGTAGAAGGATTACAACTTACATATACTACTTTTTCAACTTCTAAATTTAATATTGTATTAATAGTATTCTTATCTAATCCTCTTCTAGGAGGATCAACAATTATAGCTGTTGGAGTTACATTTTTTTCTACCAACATCTTTTCAAATACTTTTTCTACGTCACCTGCCATAAATTCAATGTTATCCACTTTGTTAATCTTAGCATTTTCATTTGCAGACTCAGCAGCTTCCTTAACAATTTCAATTCCATATACTTTTTTTACATACTTTGATGCAAATATTCCTATTGTACCTATTCCACAATATAAATCGCAAAGAATATCATTTTTATTTAAATTTGCAAATTCAATTGCCTTTTTATATAGCACTTCTGTTTGTATTGGGTTTGTTTGATAAAACGACATAGGAGATATTTTAAATTTATATTCAGACAAAGTATCATAAATATATCCATCTCCATATAATACTACATTCTTATCTCCAAGAATTACATTAGTATTTCTTTTATTTATATTTTTTACAATTGTTTTTACTTCTGGATATTTCCTTGTAATATCTTGTACAAATTCTTTTTCATACTTCATATCTTCTTCATTTACTACTATAATACACATTATTTCATTTGTATGAATTCCTATTTTTACTATAACATGTCTTACAATTCCCATTTGATTTTTTTCATCATATACAGAAATATTATATTTATTGATAATATTTAATATCTCATTTGCTACTTCTTGAGCTTTTTTGTTTTGAATAAGACAATTTTGCACAGGTATTATCTCATGTGTTCTTTTTGCAAACACTCCCATTACGGCTTTATTATCTTTTCCTTTACCAACAGGATATTGTAATTTATTTCTATAGTAATATGGTTTTTCCATTCCAATTGTATGATCAACTTTAATTATATTACTTAATGTTTTGTTAATAAGATTTTGCACAACATTATCTTTCATTGTTAAAGTATAATTATAATCAATATGTCTAAGATCACATCCTCCGCACCTTTTATATGTAGTACAATCATCTTCAACTCTATACTTTGACTTTGTTATAATTTCTATTATTTTTCCATAAGCAAAATTTTTGTTTACTTTTAATATTAGAATTTTACATTTTTCTCCCTTTATAGCATCATTAATAAATATTGTAAAATTGTCTATTTTAGCAATTCCTTCACCATCACATCCATTATCTATAATTTCTACAACATATTCTTTATTTTTCTCTACCATCATCTATTTTTATGTAGTATGTAAACTACAAATCCCCTCTCTATAAATTTTTAAACACTTTATATCTACTAAAGTTATAAATGCTTCATTTTAATCAATTATATTATTATTTCTTTATTTTGTCTATAAGACTTTAATTTATATACAAAACAAAGGAGTCAGCTTAAACTGACCCCTTTGCTCAAAGATTTGCACTGCATACCTTTGAATTAATTGCCTAACTCAAACTCAACTTATTTTCGGAATACTCTCCCATTTTCTTTTTAAAAACGGGTCCAAAATTTCTTCACCATTTGAAAACGGAACAAACATTCCAGATTTTGTATATCCAGCTTCTTCTAACTTCTCAATGAGTTTGTAGCCTTTTGCTACATATGTCTTACCGTTTCTGTACACAAAGATCACTTTGCCATTATTGTAACAGAAACAACCCAGCAAATCAATGCGGTCAAGATACTTCGAATTGATTACCGGATAATACCTATCCTCATAATAGACGTTTCTTACCTGTACTCCTGTACTCGGCATTTCGAAGCACTTATTAATTATGTCTTCACTGAGCTTTCCTATGTGGTTTTTTTCACAGTAGGAGATACTATCTCTGGTGAACTCTTCTGCACGAGACTCTTCGGCTTCCCTGCATAAACTTTTCCACTTTTCTTTCTCTTTCTTGGGATATTCCCCATTAGAGAACGGAACATAGAAATCTTTTTTATAGAATCCTTCTCCCTTAAGGAATTCTTCCTTGTCTCTCATATAGGGAGTGACAAGAATTTCACTGCCTGAAGCGACTACTATCATCGTTGAGTTGTTGGCTGCATAACAGCCATTGAACTTCGGTGAAAGTCCATCAACAGTAATGACATCCTCATAATTAGAAAGCTGTGGCCAAACAGCAATCATGCCAGAATAAATCCGGATTGATCCCTCCTCAATTGATTTCATTGTGATGATGTTTTTGTTAGCCATTTTTATATCCTCCTTAAAATTATTTTGTTGTTGACCATCATGAAGCATACGCTAACATGGAGATCTTTGTAAAAAATAGCTTTACTCTTATATTATAGCATATTTACATAATATGGTCAATTTATACATATTTATCTATTATAAATTTACAAACATATATTCCTATTTTAAACATAAAGCGTTAATTAATTTCAAATCATCTGATTTAATCTTTGTAAATCCTAACATTTTTAATCCTTTAATGACATACTCATTTTTCATAAAACATTTCCATATAGTTTCATTTAAATAATTTTCTATCATTAACAAGCCTATTCCTTTATCAACTCCTATGTATTCCCTAGCAAACCACTCTTTTTCCCCTTCTAAATTAAAGCCATCTTTAAATCCATATTTTTCCCATAATTTTCTAAATGTACTATAATATTCCATAGCCTTTATACTTTCTCTTGGTGTAAATACTATTGAACCAATTGCCCCACATGGAGATATTGTACCATCGTTTTCTATTTCCAAATTAGCATCACAGGGTTCAGATCCTGATCCTATATATCCTTTTGGAGAAAGACAAGAAGTTAGTCCCCAAGAGTTTTCTCCATAAGTCTTAAATTTATTCTTGTTATCTATGCAATATTCTCTATTTGCTCTTGTTGCTTTTATTGAATTTTTAAACCAATTAACTCCATTAATATCTATTAAATTTCTAAAATCAATCCATGCATGTGAATATTGATATGTAAATAATGATCCACAATATGTATATATTATATCTTTTATATCTTTGTAATCTTTCTTTTTTCTATTAAATTCATAATACATGCTTTTATCTACTAGATATGTTGGTGAACCAACTCCTAATACATACATCACTAATTGTTCCGCATATCCATCCCATTGTCCCCAAAATCCTTTTTCAGGTTTGTATCCCATATAAAATAAATTGTTTGTATTGTTTCTATACCACTCCCAATTTACTTTTTTATATAGAATGTCTGCTTTATTTTTTACTTTTTTTCCAAAATATTCCCCTGCAGTTATTGCACCGCATATGAGAATTGCTGTATCTATTATTGATACTTCACAATTCCATTCTCTCTTTCCTGTCTTCATATTCACAAAATGATAATAAAATCCATTTTCACCATCTACATTATTTATAAATGTATCTAGTGTTCTATTTGCTCTATCATAAGCCTTTTTATAATTTATCCAATTATGTTCTACTCCAATAATCAATGCTGCCAGACCATATCCTACTGATGCTATACTTGCTATATCATCAGCTAAAATTGTCTTATCTTTTATTAATCCATATCCTTTGCCTTTTTTATTGGTATTTGCTTCTTTAATAAAAAAATTGTAACTTTTTCTTAGTTCATTATATAATAACTCTTTCTCATGTTTTTTTATCATTCTCATAAATTGGCTCACCTCTTAAATCAATTATACAATACTAAAAAAACTCTATTCAACAGGTATTATTTTCCAATTCTAATTGTTGTAAACTCTTCTTAGGTGTTAGTAAATCTTCTGGTATAGTTACACCGTTTTTTGCAATTACTTCTCTAATATTTTTTCCAACATTATAATGAGTTTCATTTGCATCTTTTTATGAATTTTTATTAAATTTCAATTAGAATATAGAAAAAAATGTCTAAATATAGTAAAATTTTATTATGCAGCAAACGGAGGTAAGTAATGAAGGAATTTATATATATTTTAATAAGTTTTATATTTATGAGTATCGCTGATAACTTTGATTCTGCCTTTAACAATTTAATTAGTATTAATGCAATAGTAGTAACAGGTAGTTTCTTGTTGATTGATTCTGTTTTTAAATCTTTTGGTGAAATTGGTACTTATACATATAGGACAACTAGAAAAAACGAATGGAAATATTTATGGTTTAATATTTTATTTGGTTTATTAATGGGAATAATTGTTTTTTGCTGTAAAGGTATTATAATAAATATATTTGACTTAACAAGTGTTCAAAAAGATATGTTATCTTTACTATTAAGTTTTTACATTGCATATGTAGTTATAGGAAGATTAGCAAATGCAATTTTTGAAATGATAAGGTTAAAAGGTGAATTAAAACTATATAGAAAAAGTCTAATAGTTTATTATATTTCTTTGGTTGGATTGGATCTCATTGCTTATTTATTTACTAAAAATTTGACATTGCTATTTATTGCAACAATTGTTTCTTGGATTATATCCATAATATACATGTTATACAATTTAAAATTAAAATTTGAGTACCCAGATAAAATATCATTAAAAAATGTAATTAAATATGGATTTGCGTACTCGGCTGAAAGAGTATTATCTAGAATTTTTTTATTATTGTATGGTGTTTTAGCAAGTAATATGGGAACTGAAAATTATTCAATACATACTATCTGTTATTCAGTATGTTTGTCATTAGAAATTATTACAAATGCATATCAAGCTACATTAATGATTAAAGTCCCCGATGGTAAAAATTATGAGGAACAATATAACAAATGTATGGATATGAAGAATAAATGTTTTCCATTAATTATTTTATTGAATTTTATTTTTTCATTCGTATATTTATTTATATCCCATGGAAGTTTACCTTTATATAAATGTTTTCCTTATATTATATTTTATTCAACCGCTGTATTTGGACTTTATCAATATGAAACATACAAAACATTATGTATTTCACAGGGAAAATCATTTATTCTACTAATTGGTTCTACAATAGGTGTAATAATAAGATTTTTAATATGTTTATTATTTATAAATAGTAAAATCTCCTTATTCATATTCGGAATAGTAAATTTCGTAGATTTTTATTGTAGAAGTCTGGCTTATAGAATTATACTTTTTATATTAAATAAAAATAATAAATTAAATCATATATAAAAAGGCTTATTAAATATTTCATCAACTTTGTATTCTAGCATTGTAAAAGTCATTGAATATGTGATTTTGTATTCAATAGGTATGATTTATATAAAATAAAAACTTATGAACAATTAAGTCCATAAGTTTATTTTTATTGGTGCCATCGAAATAGTTATCTACAACTTTTTTGGCTCTCCTCACAATTGATACAGATATCAATCAACTTATTAAAATATATTACAATTTTTGTGAATTGTAATAAAATTATAACAAATTTATACTATTTCACATTTTTTTATATTCAATTCATCTTTTATTTTATCTAATAATTGATTAAATACTATTTGTCTGTTTTCAGATGTATCAATGCATTTTATATTATATATCTTACAATCTTTTATAA
>ENA-ORSS01003695-ORSS01003695.1-human-gut-metagenome-genome-assembly--contig:-NODE-3695-length-12132-cov-5.130744_pt1 | contig 12132 bp, 7 predicted proteins | sample MGYA00241899_ERZ509162 | MGnify/ENA primary metagenome ERZ509162 (study PRJEB26280, sample SAMEA2338641) | human gut metagenome | biome: human gut; feature: human-associated habitat; material: faeces... | reverse complement strand
CTGCCGTAGTCGTTGTCGACCGGTGCGCGCCAGAACGACGGTTTCGGCGCTTCCTCGATGAGCTCCACGCCATTGCACTTGTAAGACGACAGGTTGCCTGTCGCGCTCGAGAACAGGATCTCGAAGCCCGTGCCGCGCACGCCGAGGTTGATGTCGCCGTGGACGATGTGCAGCGGCTTTTCGGGCTGCGTCTCGAGCGGCATGTTGTGCTGGTAGTGGAAATGGCGCTCTGCCGTGGCGAAGTCCGTCGCAGCCACAGCCTCCTTCGGCTCCGGCACCTCGACTTCGTCGACCTGCCACGTTCCCTGACCGAAGGCAATCTCAAAGCCCTTCTTGGCCCAGAGCGTGTCCTCCTTGAGGCGCAGCGATGCCGTGACCGTCTCCTCGCCCGCATTCGTCAGCGGCAGATCGTCAAGAGCCACCGTGCCCGTCTCACCCGGCAGGATGTGCGGCGCATCCGAGGACGATTCCCAGATGACCTTGCCGTCGAGCATGAGCTCCAGATGCAGCGCATAGGCAGCGACATCCGTAAACAGGCTCTTGTTGTGGATCGTGACCTTCTCTGCCGTGACATCGAGATCGAAGTTCTGGTAATTGAACTTGACTTCCTGCATCTTCGTCGTCAGCTTGCGGTCTGCAAACAGGATGCCGTCACCGCTGAAGTTGCCGTCGTTCGGGCGGTCGCCGAAGTCGCCGCCGTACGCCAGCGCATCCTTGCCGTAGCGGTCCTTGTGCCAGATGGCCTGGTCGACGAAATCCCAGATGAAGCCGCCCTGATAGAGCGGTTCCTCGTCCGTCAGGTCCGTGTACTTGTGCATGCCGCCGATGCTGTTGCCCATCGCATGCGTGTACTCGCAGCAGATGAATGGCTTATCGCGGTGCTCCGCGAGGAACTTCTTGATGGAGGCGACCGTCGGGTACATCTGGCTCTCCATGTCGCTCGTGCCGTTGTAGCGGCGATCCCAGAAGATGTTCTCGTAGTGGACGAGGCGCGTCGGGTCTGCCTGACGGAAGTACTCGCTCATCACGTAGAGGTCCTTGCCGCCGCAGGACTCGTTACCGCAGGACCAGATCAGGATGGCCGCATGATTCTTGTCGCGCTCGAACATGGATTTCGCGCGGTCGAGGATGATATCCTGCCACTCCTCATGGTCATTCGGCAGCGTATCCTCGATGATATCCTTCTTGCCGTTGCGCATCCAGCTGCCGTGCGTCTCGAGGTTCGTCTCGTCGATGACGTAGAGGCCGTAGCGGTCGCAGAGCTCGTAGATGTAGCTCGAGTTCGGATAGTGCGAGCAGCGCAGTGCATTGATGTTGTGCTGCTTCATCACGATGATGTCCTTCTCGATCTCCGAAGGATCTGCCGCGCGGCCGCTGTAACAGTCGAACTCGTGGCGGTTCGTGCCCTTGAAGACGATGCGCTTGCCGTTGAGCTTCATGATCGTGCCGTCCATGCAGAATTCACGGAAGCCGATGTTCTGCGGGATGACCTCGAGCAGCTGGCCCTCCGCATCCTCGACGGAAATGACGGCACGGTAGAGGTTCGGCTCTTCCGCGCTCCAGAGCTTGACGCCCTTGAGCTCTGCCTCAAAGGAAGAGCTCAGGCCCTCGACCTGCTGCTCCTCCGCGAGAAGGCAATCGCCTGTCTCCGCATCGTAGAGCTCGATTGCTACCTTATGGGCTTCGCCGCTGTTCCACTTCATGTCGAGGTGGAGCTTGCCATCCTGATAATCGTGGATGGGCTCTGCCGTGACGCGCAGGTCATCGAGATGGACGGCCGGCTTCGTGTAGAGCATGACCTCGCGGAAGATGCCCGAGAAGCGCCAGAAGTCCTGGTCCTCGATCCAGCTGCCCGAGCTGAAGCGGAAGACCTGCAGGGCTAGGCGGTTCGTGCCCTCCTTGAGGTACGGCGTGAGGTCGAAGTCGGACGGCGTGAACGAATCCTCGCTGTAGCCGACATACTGGCCGTTCATGTAGACGGCGACAGCCGACTCAACGCCCTGCAGCGAGAGTACGGCGTTGTCCCAGCCCTGCGGCAGGATGAAATCCTTGACATACGAGCCGACCGGGTTGTCGCGTTGCGGCACCTGCCCCGGATGCACGACCTCATGGCCGTCCCACGGGTACGTCTGGTTCGTGTACTGCGGCACACCGTGACCTTCCATCTGCCAATGGGCCGGCACGCGGATGGTCTCCCAGCCGCTCACATCGTAGTCCGGCTGCTCAAAGCCCTGCGGGCGGGCGGCGAGATTGCGCGCGTAGTGGAACGACCAGATGCCATCGAGGCTGCGGCGCAGCGAGGACACGCCCTCTGCCATCTCCATCGCATCGGCGAAAGACACATGGTCGCTGTGGGCCGGCAGGCGGTTCTCTTCAAAGAAAGTAGGGTCTGCAAGACGATCGACTGTAAACATCAGCTATTTCCTCCTTTAATCATTCATACTCATATTTATCTTTATTTTATCTTATTTTGTCGACATACTCAATCAATAGAAAGGGGCCGCTGTATCAAACTGGTACAACGGCCCCCTCCTAAGGTCACATGTCAAGCGATTGCGATATCCATGACTCTGTTCACTTGTAGCATATTATTTGCTGAGGTCTTCCCATTTCTCCTCGAGCTCACGGACGATGCGCGCATGCTCAGCTTCCGTCAGCGTTACCTTTGCACGATAGATGAAGGAAGCGATGACCATGAGGACAATCGGAGCTGCGAACATGACAATCTGGAAGTGGAAGAGTGCATCCGGTTTGATGTCAGCAGCGGAAGCACCGCCCGTCATGCCAACCCAGACAGCGACAAGGCCGATGATGCCGCTCGAGACAGCACCAGCGAATTTATCGACGAGAGGACGTACGCAGAGGCAGACAGCTTCATCGCGATGGCCGATCTTGAGCTGGCCATACTCGACGGAGTCCGTGATCGTCATGAGGACGACGAGGAAGATGAGCGGCTGCGGCAGAGCGAAGAGGCCTGCACCGATGAGGGCCATCGTGACATTCGTGCCGGAACCAGCATAGATGAGGAGCGCGACGAGCATGATCGCGATCGAAGCGAAGAAGAGCTTGCGGCGGCTGAACTTAGCCGTCAGAGCCGGGAACAGGGCAACAGCGATGAGGCCGATGACCGTGTTGATGACACCGAGGATGGAGAACTTCGTAACATCGCCGATGACGTAGATGAAGTAGTAGAGGTTGAAGTTGTTGACGATGTTGATGCCGATGCCGTAGACGAGGTAAGCGATAGCCGTCCACATGAGCTGGTCGTTCTGCGTCAGGACCTTGAATACGTCTTTCGCGGAAGTCTCCGTCTTGTTCTCACGCAGTGCAGATTCCTGCTCGTGCGTGCCAAGGCCGAGGATGATGGCACCGAGCGTTGCGATACCGCCGCCGACGCAGGCGAATGCGAACCAACCAGTCGGGTCACCAGCACCGCCGTTCTGGTTCAGCGAGAAGTAGAGGACGACCGGCATGACGATGACCGTGACGAGGTTGGCACCGAAGACGGAACCGATACGGGCAATCGTAGCCGTGATATCGCGTTCATGCGAATCGAAGGAAAGAGCCGGGATCATGGACCAGATAGCAACGTCTTTTGCACTGTAGAAGATATCCATGATGAAGTAGACGATGGCAAACAGGATCAGGTAGAGCGTCGGGTTCGTGACCGTCAGGCCGCCGAAGTCCGTGAACAGGAATGCCAGCGTGATGGCTGCGACGAACGCGCCGACGATGACCCATGGTTTGAAGCGGCCCCAACGCGTCTTCGTCTTATCGATCAGGTTGCCGATGAACGGATCGACGAAGAGCTCAAGGATACGGAGCACGAGGATGATCGTCGTGACGATACCGATCATGTAAGCATCGTGGCTCGGGTTGTCCGAGTGGAACAGGTTACTCGTGACGAAAATCATGAAGTACGTGCCGATCATGGCGTAGAACATGTCATGACCAAACGTGCCGCACGCATAGCAGATGCGCTGCAGTAATTTGCTATTCATTATGAATGCCTCCCCAAATAAAACCCCATTTTCTATCAGTCCAGCTTATGCCTTGACTTTATTGATGTACGCGATGATGCCATCCGCAATCGTATCGAGCGAAGCGCCCTTGCTCGTGTTGACGACGAGGTCGTAGTTCGCACCGTCGCCCCACGTGCGGCCCGTGTAGTAGTTGTAGTAGCGGGCGCGCTTCTCGTTCTCGCGGTTGAGCTCTTTGAGGCTCTTGCCTTCGTAGACCGTCTGGCCACGTTTCTCGCGGTACTCATCGTCAGCGCAGACGAAGATGTCGAAGTGGTTGTCGTTGTTGCGCAGTGCGTAGTCCGCGCAGCGGCCGAGGAAGATGCACGGGCCATCCTCTGCAATCTTGCGGATGACAGCCGACTCGCTCATGAACATGCCCTGGCTCGATTCGCCCATATGCGTGCCGAACGAATGGAACGGGATGAAGCTCATCGAGAGCGGCTTGACCGTGTTCTCCATCTCGAGCAGTTCATCTTCGCTGAGGTCATGGATGCCGAGCTTGGCCGCAGCCAGATGGACGAGCTGGCGATCGTAGAGCTTGACGCCGAGCTTCTCGGCGAGGATGCCGGCCAGCTCACGTCCGCCCGCACCATACTGACGGCTGATCGTGATGACGAGATTCTCTTTCATGGTGGATTTCCCCTTTCAAAGCGTAAACGTTTTCATTGTCTAGAAGAAAAGCTTCCCCTTGCGAGGTAGAACGAAAATAATTGAGATGAGTTCTCTTGGCTACCTTATTGTCTTTTCTTTCAGTAGTAGCAAACGTTTTCTTTTGTTTACAGTTTGTATTATACGCTAGAAAATAATAAAAAGCAAGAGGGTTTTTAGGATTTTTTCTTTTTTATCTGTTTTCTAAATTGTACATGCAATTCAGGATTTTGAGCGCAGAAAAAAGGAGAGATACAGTAAACGTATACTGTATCTCTCCCATAACAACAATCTGTTATATCTGCATCATTTTGCCATGAGTTTGGCCACTTTATTGGCGAAGTCGACCGGATTCTCCGGCAGGATGCCCTCGATGAGCAGAGCCTGCGTGTAGAGCATGTCGCAGTAATCCTTGAACTCCTGGCTGTCCTTGCCCGTCTCATGGATTTCCTTGAGGCGGCTGAAGAGCTCGTGATGCGGGTTGATCTCAAGGATGCGCTTTGCCTTGAACATTGGGTTCTTCATCTGCGAGAAGGCCTGCTCCATCGCGAGCGACGGGCCCGCCTCATCGGCCACGAGGCAGACTGCACTCGATTTGAGGCGCGCGGACACCTTGACGTCCTCGACCTTGTCGCCGAGCGCTGCCTTGATGTCCTTCATGAGATCGCTGTTGTCCTTCTGGATTTCCTCCGTCTCCTTCTTGACCTCCTGGCTCTCGGCATCGTCGAGGCCGAGGTCGCCGCGGCTGATGGAGTGGAACGGCTTCTCCTCATACTGGTGGATCGTCTCGATGGCGAACTCATCGACCGGGTCGAGCAGGTAGAGCACCTCGATGCCCTTGTCGCGCAGCGTCTCCATCTGCGGCAGCTGCTCGATGGTCTCCTTGTCCTTGGCCGTCGCGTAGTATATCTTCTTCTGGCTCTCCGGCATGCGGTCAACGTATTCCTTGAGCGTGACGAGCTTGCCGTCCTTCGAGCTCATGAACAGGATGAGGTCCTTGAGCTTGTCGACCGTGTCCGAACCGCTGTAGATGCTGTTGTAGATGCCGATCTTCAGCGACTTGCCGTACTCGTTCCAGAACTTCTCGTACCACTCGCGGTCGTTCTTGAGCTTGCGCGCCAGCGTCTTGAGGATGTTCTTCTCGAGCGCGCGGCCGATAGCCTTGAGCTCGCGGCTCTGCTGCAGGAGCTCACGCGAGATGTTCAGCGAGAGGTCCGGCGAATCGACGAGACCCTTCATGAAGCGCAGGTAGTCCGGCAGCAGGTCCTTGCATTTGTCCATGATGAAGACGTGGCGGCTGTAGAGCTGCAGGCCCGGCTCGTAGTCCGTCTGGTAGAGGTTAAAAGGCGCATGTGCCGGGATGGCCAAGAGTGCCGTATACTCGACCGTGCCTTCGGCCTTCGTGTGGAAGACCTCCATCGGGTCCTCCCATTCGTGGAACTGATGCTTGAAGAACTCGTTGTACTCTTCTTTCTTGATATCTGACTTGTTCTTCGTCCAGAGCGGCTGCATGGAGTTCAGCGTGCGCGTCTCGACTTTCTTGATCTTGTCGGCACCCTCGATCTCCTTGCCGTCCTTGTCCTTCGGCGTCTCCTCGAAGGTGAAGTCCATCTTGATTGGGTAGCGAACGTAGTCGCTGTACTTCTTGACGAGGCGCTCGAGCTCATAGTTGTCCGTGAAGTCCTGATCTGCCTCCTTGCCGCAGAACTCCTTCTTGAGGTGCAGCGTGATGGCCGTGCCACGCTTATCGAGCTCGCACTCCTCAATCGTGTAGGAGCCGTCGGCTGCGGACTCCCACTTCCAAGCCTGCTTCTCGCCTGCCTTGCGCGTCACGATCGTCACGTGGTCGGCCACCATGAAGGCCGAGTAGAAGCCGACACCGAACTGGCCGATCATTTCTTTGTCAGTCAGGTCTTTGTTCTCCTCCTTCGCCTTCTTGAGCTGTTCGAGGAAGGCCTTCGTGCCGGACTTCGCGATCGTACCGATGTTCTCGATGAGCTCTTCGCGGTTCATGCCGATGCCGTTATCGGCAATCGTCAGCGTGTGCTGCTCGGCATCCGGCGTCAGGAAAATCTGGAAGTCCTCATCGCCTTCGAGCAGTCCGCGGTCCGTCAGGCTCTCGAAATGAGCCTTGTCGATTGCATCGGATGCATTGGAGATGAGCTCGCGCAGGAAGATCTCGTGATTCGTGTAGATGGAGTGAATCATGAGGTCCAGCAGCTGTTTCGTCTCCGCTTGGAATTCATGTGTTTCTTTTGCCATGGAAATCTGCCTCTCTTTATCTGGAAAATCTAGAAATGGTATTGATTCGATTCGGTGTTAGCACTCCATGCGTGCGAGTGCTAACGTACAGATAATAATATACACCATAAACAACAAAAAGTCAAAGACATTCCATAAAAAAAGCCACTGCCTCAGCAGTGACCTCTTCGTTCCATCGTTTCTTGCGTTTCTTGCCGTTCAGCAGGCAGCTGCCATCTTCGCGCTGTCCGCCGCGCGGAGCCTCCGCACGAAGGAATCCGTCAGATGGACCTCGAAGTCCTCCTTGACTTTGGCGAGCGCTGCATAGTCCGCTTCCTGCATCTCCTGCTCTTCCCCGTCAGCCGTGAAGGCCTTGAAGGACGGGATCTCCTCACTGCCCGTGAAGACGAGCACGCGGTCCGCACCGACACCGAAGCGGCGATGTGCGAGCAGGCGGATGGCAGCCGCTCCCGGCATGAAGCCCGTCGTGCCATCCATTACCATATATTCCTGTTTCTCTACCTTGTAGATCCGAACGATCATCATACCGGTCACCCTTTCTTTCTTGCTTGCGATGGTTTTATTATAGCAGGCATGGATATGCAATAAAATCACAAAATATGCTTTATATATTGCAAAAAGTGTCATATACCTCTATGATGGAAGCAGGAGGGATATGTATGCAGAACTATCCGAAGAAGGGCTATCTGAGCAGCGACTTTCGCGTCTTCCATCTGCACGATGAGAAGCTGCGCACGATTCCCTTCCATTACCACGATTTCCACAAGATCATCCTGTTCCTCGGCGGGGATGTCGACTACATCATCGAGGGCAATTCGTATCACCTACAGCCAGATGACATCGTCTTTGTCGCAGCCGGCGAGATTCACCGCCCCGTGTTCGGCGGGGACGGCGAGAAGACACCGTACGAGCGCATCGTCATCTACATCGCACCCGACTTCCTGCAGCGCCTCGACGAGCGTGCCAAGCTCGCCAAGTGCTTTGCGGCGGCTCGCGAGCGGGGACGCGTCATGCACCAGTTACCCAATCGCAGCCACGACCTGCTCTTCCACATGGACAAGCTCGAAAAAACAGCCCATGGCGAAGGATTCGCCAATGGGCTGTACACAGAGATTCTCTTTATTGAATTCTTGATCCTGCTCAACCGCAGCATCGAGGACCACGAGCTCGAATCGCTCGACACCGTCTCCTACGATCCCAAGATCCAGCAGGTCCTGCGCTACATCAACGAGCACCTCGCGGACGACCTCACGATTGCAACACTCGCGAATCAGGTCTTCCTGAGCCGCTACTATCTCATGAAGCGGTTCAAGGCCGACACAGGCTACAGCCTGCACGCCTACATCCGCAGCAAGCGGCTGCTCTTCGCGCGCGACCTGTTGCGCACGGAGACCTCCATCCAGGAAATCAGCCGCGCCTCAGGCTTCCGCGATTACTCGACGTTCTCGCGCGCCTTCCGCACGCTCTTCCACTGCTCGCCAAAGGAATGGCGCGCCGAGCACGTGCCTCAATCCGCCGCCTTCTCCTCGCGGTCGAGCAGCTTCTGAACGGCATCCTGCATGTGCGTGTCGGCGACCGTCTCGATCTGACCGGCATCGCACTTGGCGGCGAGCTGCGGCTCGATTGGGATGCGCGCGAGCACATCGAGGCCGTACGACTTCGCGATCTCCTCGATGTGGCTGTGGCCGAAGATCTCGTGGTGCTTGCCGCAGTCCGGGCACTCGAAGTAGCTCATGTTCTCGACGAGGCCGAGGATGGGCACCTTCATGCCCTCTGCCATCTTGACCGCCTTCTCGACGATCATCGAGACGAGCTCCTGTGGGCTCGTGACGATGATGATGCCGTCGAGCTTGATCGACTGCATGACCGTCAGCGGCACATCGCCCGTTCCCGGCGGCATATCGACAAACAGATAGTCGATATCCTCCCAGATGAAGTCATGCCAGAACTGCTTGACGACGCCACTGATGATTGGGCCGCGCCAGACGACGGGATCCGTCGAGTTCTCGAGCAGGAGATTCATGCTGACGACCTCGATGCCATCGGCCGTGCGCACAGGATAAGCACCGGCCTGATTGCCGCGGACCTCGCCCTTCGTGCCGAACATCTTCGGGATGGATGGGCCCGTGATGTCTGCGTCGAGGATGCCCGTGTGCTTGCCCTTGCGGCTCATGGCCACAGCCATGAGGCCCGTGACGAGCGATTTGCCGACGCCGCCCTTGCCGCTGACGACGGCGATGACGTGGCGGATCGTGCTGAGCTCATTCGGCGCCTCGTGGAAATCCTTCTTGCGCGTATCCTGGCCGCAGGTCGTCCCGCAGGAGCCGCAGTCATGGTTGCATGTTTCTGCCATAGTGATACCTCCAAACTATATAGACCAGTATTTCTCAATCTTTCTCGATGATAAGCAAAAACCCTCCCCGCCTTAGCGGGGAAGGTTTTGTTTTTATTGTTGGGGTTCTTGGCTTATGCGCCCGTTGTCTCGGTGCTCACCGTATTCTCCGCCGTCTCCGTGGAAGCCTCCTCCACAGCTGGTTCATCAGCCGGGGTCTCCTCCACCGGTTTCGGATCGTTATCGATGACCTTGAGGTTGCGATAGCGGCTCATACCCGTACCAGCCGGGATGAGCTTGCCGATGATGACGTTCTCCTTGAGGCCGATGAGCGGATCGACCTTGCCCTTGATGGCGGCATCCGTCAGGACACGCGTCGTCTCCTGGAACGATGCAGCCGAGAGGAAGGAATCCGTAGCAAGGGAAGCCTTCGTGATGCCGAGCAGGATTGGCTTGGCAACAGCCGGCTCGCCGCCTTCCTCGATAGCCTTGGTATTGGCCGACTCGAAGGCATTGATGTCGATGTACTCGCCCGGCAGGAAGTCCGTGGTTCCGGACTCCTCGATCTTCACCTTGTGGAGCATCTGGCGGACCATGACCTCGATGTGCTTATCGTTGATCTCAACACCCTGGGACTTGTATACCTTCTGTACTTCGTACACGAGGTAGCGCTGCGTAGCCTGCAGGCCGCAGACGCGCAGGATGTCGTGCGGGTTGACCGAGCCCTCTGTGAGCTTGTCGCCCGGCATGAGGTGCATGCCCTGCTTGACGTGCATGCGCGCACCGTACGGAATGGCGTACTCACGAGCCTGACCCTCGCTCGGGTGGATCGTTACCTTGCGCATGCCCTTGCCCGTATCCTCGACCTCAGCGTCGCCTTCAATCTCTGCGATGATGGCATGATGCTTCGGCTTGCGTGCCTCGAAGAGCTCTTCGACACGCGGAAGACCCTGGGTGATATCGTCACCGGCAACACCGCCGGAGTGGAACGTACGCATCGTGAGCTGCGTGCCCGGCTCACCGATGGACTGTGCGGCAATCGTACCGACAGCCTCGCCGATCTCGACCTCTGCCTGGTTGGCCAGGTCGCGGCCGTAGCACTTGACGCAGACGCCGAACTGCGATTTGCAGGTCAGGACGCTGCGGATGGAAACGCGGGTGCGTACCTTCTCGATGCGCTTCGCGAGGTCCTCATCGACCATGTCGTTGATGGAGGCAATGCGCTCGCCCGTCTCCGGATCGTCGATGTTCTCGGCGAGGAAGCGGCCGACAATGCGCTCTGCCAGCGACTCGATGATGCCGTCGCCTTCCTTGATGGCTTCGACGGCAATGCCGCGGACATTGTTGTTGCGGATGTGGATCTCCTTGGCATCGCTGTCGAGGATGGTCTGGATGCTTTCCTGCGTGAGCGTCTCGCCAGCAGGCAGGACGACCGTGCCGTCGAGAGCGACGACATCGTGCGTGATCTCCTTGCCGTTCATCTCCTGGAAGATGGCCTGGCGCGTCTTCTCACGCTCCTTCTCATCCGGCTCGCCGAGCGTGACCACTTCCGTGATCATCGCGTTCGAGAGCGCAGCTTCCGATGCCAGCGAAGAACCGCGGACCATGATCTCGCGGATGTTCTTCTCGCCGATCGTCGTGAGCTTCTCCTCGTCAAGGATCGTATCCTTCGGGAAGAGTACCTCTTTCGTCTCCGGGTCGAGCACATCGGCACCGAGCAGACGGCCCATGAGGCTGTCGTTGAGGAGCTCGAGTGCATCGAACGTCGACGGCATCAGGCGTGCGCGCGCCTGGACGAGGTTCAGCGTCGAGACGTCGCAGTCCTCTTCGCGGACGATGACGTCCTGCGCGACGTCGACGAGACGACGGGTGAGGTAGCCGGAGTCAGCGGTACGAAGCGCCGTATCGGCCATGCCCTTTCGGGCGCCGCGGGTGGAGATGAAGTACTCGAGAACGCTCAGACCTTCACGGAAGTTCGCCTTGATGGGGATCTCGATGGTCTTACCGGCGGTGTTCGCCATCAGGCCGCGCATACCGGCGAGCTGACGGATCTGGTTGGCGCTGCCTCGGGCGCCGGACGTCGCCATGATGTTGATGGGGTTGAACTCGTCGAGGTTGTCCATCAGAGCCTTGGCGACTTCGCCGGTCGTTCTTTCCCACTCAGCGACGACCATGCGGTAGCGTTCGTCGTTGGTGATAAGACCGCGCCTGTACTGCTTTTCGATCGCGAGGACCTTCTTCTCGGTCTCGGCGATCTTTTCCTTTTTCGCCTCGGGGACGACCATGTCCGCGATGGAGATGGTCATGCCGCTGCGGGTGGAGAACTTGTAGCCCTGCGCCTTGATGCTGTCGAGCACTTCGGCGGAAATGGTGAAGCCGTGCTTCTGGATGCAGCGGTCGATGATTTCGCCGAGCTTTTTCTTATCAACGCGGAAGCCGACCTCGTAATCGAACGCATGCTCGGGATCGGTACGATCCACAAAGCCGAGATCCTGCGGGATGGGCTCGTTGAAGATGATGCGGCCGACGGTCGTTTCGACGGTCTTGTACTTTTCCACGCCGTCGATGGTCTTGGTCACGCGGACCTTGATGGGGCTGTGGAGCGTGACGGCGCCCGCCTGATACGCCATGAGCGCTTCCTCGGGGGTGCTGAACGCCATGCCGGTGCCCTCTTCCTCGCGCACATAGGTGAGGTAGTAGGAGCCGAGGACCATGTCCTGCGTCGGGATGGAGTGCGGGTGGCCGTCCTGCGGGCGCAGGAGGTTGTTGACCGAGAGCATGAGAATGCGGGCTTCCGCCTGCGCCTCAGCGCTCAGAGGAACGTGGATCGCCATCTGGTCGCCGTCAAAGTCAGCGTTGTAGGCGGTG
>ENA-ORSS01003694-ORSS01003694.1-human-gut-metagenome-genome-assembly--contig:-NODE-3694-length-12145-cov-3.290157_pt1 | contig 12145 bp, 10 predicted proteins | sample MGYA00241899_ERZ509162 | MGnify/ENA primary metagenome ERZ509162 (study PRJEB26280, sample SAMEA2338641) | human gut metagenome | biome: human gut; feature: human-associated habitat; material: faeces... | reverse complement strand
CGTCGCAGCACCCGTCGCCCGGGTGGTGCTCCAGCACGGTATGGGGGATATGGCCGTGCGATACGAGCTGGATCGGACAGTCGTAATTGCGTAACTGTTCCTCGGTCAGTATATTCGAGCGGTGACGGTGTACGCGGCGATTGACGCAGACGATCTCCTTCACGACGCTGGTGATCGTTCCGATGTCGTGCGAGACGATGACGACGGCCATGCGCCGATTGAGTTCCTGCAGCGTGCGGTACAGTTCCTTTTCGAAACGGTTCGTCCAGAATCAGCAGTTTCGGGTCGGCGATTACGGCCCGGCACAACAGCGCCCGCTGCATCTGTCCTCCCGACACTTCGCCTATCGGTTTGCGGGCCGTGTCGGCGATCCCGGCCTCTTCGAGCAGGGCCGTTGCCTTCGCCCGGTCCTCCTTCGTGTAGCGCGAGCGGAATCCGCGGCGTCCCTGCAGCCCGGAGAGCACGACTTCCTGCATCGAGATCGGGAAGGCGCGGTCGAAATCCGAAATCTGGGGCATGTATCCGATCAGCCGCTCTCCGCCGCGGAACAGCTCGGGAGCGTAGCGGATCGTTCCCGAGTGGGGTATCGTTCCCAGAATGGCCTTCACGAGCGTCGTTTTGCCGCCTCCGTTCGGACCGATGACGCCCAGGAAGTCGTGCTCCCCGATCTCCAGATCGACGTGCTCGAGGGCTTCGTACCCGTCGTATGCGACGCCTACGTCGCGCAGCGTTATCAGTGTCATTGCGGCCGGACTATTAAATCGGTGATCGAATCTATGTTGGCGATCGCATCCTCGCGCAGCGGGTCGATCTCCGTGCACTCGGCGCCGATGTCGCGGGCGATGGTCTCCACGACCGACACGGGGAACTGGTTCTGGTAGAGGATCCGGCCGATGCCGTCCTTCCGGGCCTGCCGGATGAGCGCCGTCAGCCGTTTGGCCGATGGCTCCTTGCCGTCGGCCTCGACGGCCTCCTGCCGCAGCCCGTAGTCGCGGGCGTAGTAGGTCAGGGCGGGGTGGTAGATGATGAAATAGCGAATGCCGCTGCGGGCTATCTTTTCCGCCGTGCGGAGGTCGAGCTGCCGCAACTCCTCCTGCAGCCGTGCATGGTTGGCCGTGTACTTCGCCGAGTCGGGCCAGCGGGCGTGAATAGCCTCGTAGGCATTCTCCGCCATCCGTTGCAGGGCCCGCGGCGAAGTCCACATGTGCGGATCGACCCCGTGGGCATGGTCGCTGCCGTTCCTGCCGGCATGCGCACACGAGCCCTCGATCCGTACGATGCCGCGGCTCAGGTCCACGATCTTCGTGCGGTCTTCGATTTTGTCCAGCAGAGCCGTCTCGAACTCGAGAAGACCCACGTTGAAAACGAGCTGGGCCTCGTTCAGTCCGATGAATTGTCTGGGTGTCGGTTCGAACGTTTCGGGGCTCGCTCCGGGCGGGACGAGCACTTCGATCCGGAAATCTTCGCCCACGATCTCCTTGACGAGACTGCGTATCGGCAGAATCGACACGTACAGCGTCTTTTCCTGCGATGCCGGTTGCGGCGAACAGGCGCTCAGGAATCCTGCGATAAGTAAGCTGAAAATAGCCTTATTCATTGTTAATCAATAATTTATTTATTTGTGCGGCAGGGTGGTGCTCCCTGTCTTTCCGCTTGCGGACCGAAGGGCGGTTATCCCGAAGCCCGGTTTGGATTTTCCGATCGGCGGTTGCCATCGTCCCGATTCTGAACGGTCTTCGTCCGTACGCTTCTTCCGATGCCGGCCGCGAATGAACGGAAGCACAAGCGCCGGAATGCGACTTGCTGCGGATTGGCCGGAGTCTTCGGATTCGGAGTTCCGGTGCAGAGGTCCCGAAACCCGTTGTCCGCACTGCGGTGATTCCGGATGATATCCCCGGAGTGAATCCATACGGTGACTGTAATTTTCGGCGATACGAATCCGCTTGTATGGCGTCTTCCGTCTTCCGGCCGAAATTGTGCCGACCGGCAGGTCGTCGTACGCACCGCGTGCGGTTTGCGGATTTCCGGTCGGCATTCAAACGGCCGTGAGGCGAAATGCCATGCGGCGGAATGCAACGCAAATACTGTCGAGATGTCGGTCGAACGCTCATATAAATATACAAAAGTAATAATTTGCATAGATATTTGGAAGATTCGGATGATACGTCTTATTATTTAACATAATATAAATATTATTTCATTTTTATGCATACATTTGCTTTTGACAAATGTAATGGACCGCTTTTGCAGCGCTGCAAAATGTACGTTCTTTGACGTCTTTGAGCCTTTTTAATCAATTATTTTCTAACAAACAAATCACGTCTTATGTGGGAAAAAATCATGTCTGTACTGAAGTCTAAAAAGTTTTGGACTTTGGTCACCGCTATTGTAGCGGCTCTTGCGGCATACTTCACGGTGTCGTGCGCTGCCCAGGCTCGGGTTCGGCGCGAAGGTGTCCATATTGATACCGTTCGTGTCGATTACATCATCAAGTCACGTAACATTCAAACTTTGTCGTTGTGTCCGGAAAATCAGAACCGCGTGTTGAATGTGACCTCGGTTACATCAGCTCTTATGAGGTCATTTGCGATCTGTTCAAGTCTTGCGATGGTTGGGCCGAAGTCAGAGGCGTTTTGCAGTTCCATTTTCAGTACCCCGTTTGTCCTCGGTTCCATGAAATCGTCGATGCCTTGTCTTACTTCGAAGTCCCTTTCTACTACCATCGGGAATTGCTTTTCGGAGAATGCGAGAACTATATTTTTCTTGAACTCACCCGCGAAACCGTTTGGCGATTCCTGTTCGGTCGTTTCGATGAGCGCAAGTCTGTTATTCTCGGGTTTGTTGCTACCCCGAAGTTGCGGACGTCGCGGTCGCGGCGGCAAAGGACGTCCAAAAGGTACTAAATCTGTTCCCCTTGGTGGGTCTCATTTGTAGTTTATGTGTGTGAAACAACTTACTATTATCAATCCGCATTATGTGAAGTTAGCAAAAGAGAATCGAGTCAATATTCGTGTTTTTGATCAAGAGGAAGATTACCGTCTGCATGTTCCTTGCGGTCATTGCGACGAGTGTCTTCGAAAAAGGCAACAGAATTGGTTCCTTCGTGCTAATCATATTATGCAACGTATGCGCCTTCAGCCTGAAAAGTGTTTGTTCTGTACCTTCTCTTTGAAACCCGAGGTTTACGAGGAAGCTAAGGCAGCACCCTATAAGGTTGTCCGGAAGTTTATAGATCGTTTGCGTAAACATCCTCGCTTCCGTGAAAAGAATCCCGAAACGGGTCGTTACCGTTACCGTAAGGTTCGGTTCCCGTATTTCTTCGTTGTGGAGTTTTCCGATGGTAAGCGTTCCCGGGAGCGTGGTCTTCCTTCTACACATCGTATGCACTATCATGCTATTTTGTTCAATTGTCCATTGTATTGGTGGCAGGTTCGTGATCTTTGGGAACAAAACGGTATCGCCTGGGTCGAGCCTCTTAGGTCTATGGCAGGCGTTCGGTATTGCATGAAGTATATGACGAAGGATAATCCGTCGAATCAGTATATTTCCGATATCGATGCGCGAAAAAATGGTAAGTTCATCGTTTCACATGGGTTTGGCCGTTTGTCGAAAGAGGATATAAAGATCATGCGCGAGAACATGCTGAAAAACGGTCGTTCCTGGTTTTCTTGCATGGTCGGTAATTTCCCCTATTCGATTCCTCGCTACTGGAAAACGGCTTGTTTTACAAAGGCGGAGATCAAGTGTCGTAATGATAGCTTGATCCCTCCTTTGATATGGCGGATGATAGATAGGAAGTATCCTTGTCGTCCTATGTGGTTTAAAAAAGCTCTTTTTAATTATTTGTTATGGCCTTAATGTTTTTAACTCGGAAGCGGAATAGGCGTTCGAATGTAAATCTTTCGCATGTCAAGGCGACTACCCTCGCCCCGGGTAATCTTGTTCCGATCAGTTTCACCCGTATTCTGACGGGTGACTATCTTTCGTTCGACCCCTCGTCGTTCGTTCAGGCGTTTCCGATGAAAGCGCCGTTGGTTAACGGCTTCAAGCTGTGTCTGGAATATTTCTTTATTCCGGATCGTATCTATAATGTCGACGCGAATATGGATTTTTCGGGTGTCGCCAATAATCCGGACGATGTGAAGTTTCCGATTATTTCGGCTGGGCGTACAACGAAGTTGAGCTCCGACAGTAAGGTTTTGACACTTACTGCTTCGGATAACTCTTATTCTTCTTTTGCGAAGGAAGTCGTTTCCCCCGGTTCTCTGGCCGACTATTGCGGTTTTCCTGTCGGTTGGTTTTCCACTGCGAAATTTGGAGATTCGTCGACGGCTTCTTTCTCCATGCTGAAGGCTGCGGGTTATATTGATACCGTTTTGGAGTATTACGTAGCGCCTCAGATCGATCGCGTTGCTACTGCGGCGTTTGTGCAGGCTTCTAATTCTGTCGGCGATTATAACGCTTCGTATCCTCTTGATCAGTTTCGTAAGTTTATTCGGATGATCAAGACGACTTCTCCTGTCGATGGCAATACCTGGGTTGATGCCGTTAATGCTCAGACGCTTTATTCTGGTGTTCCGAGGTTCGGTTCTTGGCAGTGGTATGTTTCGCGCGCTTCTATTTTCCAGCGTTGTCTTCCTCCGTACTATCTTGAATCGTGGATGAGCACGAGTAACTATAGCGATTCGGAAATTACCGTCGATCTTGAATCGGGCGGTAATTCCGTTTCTTTCCGTAATATTTCGGCTGCAAGTCATATTCAACGTTGGATGGATCTTGCCGGAGCCGGTTCGGGTCGTTATTCGGATTATCTCGAAGGTCAGTTCGACGTTTCGCGTATCAAGAACTGTCATGTGCCGTTGTTTCTCGGTTCTGACCGTCAGTTTCTCGGTTCGAGGGTCGTCTATCAGACTACGGGCGCTGGAGATGTGGATAGCCCGCTCGGTGCTTTTGCCGGTCAGGCTTCCGGCGGTGATAAGTTTCGTCACCGTTCGTATAAGTTCGGTGAGAACGGCTTCTTTATGGTTATGGCGTCTCTTGTTCCGGATGTGGTTTATTCCCGCGGTATCGACCCGTTCCTGAAGGAGCTTTCGCTGGGCGATGTTTATACCCCGGCACTTGACAACCTTGCTATGGAACCTTTGATGGTCGATGAGCTCGATGCAGCTCCGTCCGTTACTTCGATGGTTTTCGATGACGATCTGAAGCAGGCTACGTTCAATTTGTCGCATACGCTGTCGGATATCAAGAATACGGCTGTCGGTTATGTTCCTGCGTGGTCCCGTCTGATGCAGAATGTCAGCCGTTCGCATGGTCGCTTGACTACTACGCTTTCGTATTGGCTTCTTAACCGTGATTACGGTTATCGGTTTCGGTATAATTCAGCCGATAATTTGGAGCTTGTTAAGCTTCGTACTTATATCGGAAATCTTCCGTCTTTTGGTGATTCCGGTATGTCTGCTGATTTGAAGGAGGCATTTTTTGCGTTCCTCGATCGGTCTTTGCAGTCGGGTACGGCTGTTTATAGTCCTTATGTCCAGTCGAACCAGTATAACGGCGTTTTCGCGGATATTTCGAATACTGCGCAGAATTTCGTTCTGACTTTCTCGTGTTCGATGCGTGCGAACCGTGAGAAGGGCAAAGTTAATGTTGCTACTACTCTTTAATCGACTTTTCGAACAGTAGGTGAAAATCGACTTTTAAGATTTCTGAAATTTTGTCGTTTTTTTGAACCTTTAGAACAATTTGCTATGTTTACTTATGAAAATCTTTCGTCCCGGATGTCGTGTGCGCCCGATCCGATGGCTCCGGCCGGTACAACTCTTGACGAGTTGGTTTGCGGTGTCAAGTCTCTTTCGGATCAGATTCGTAGCTTTCGTGCCGGCGGTCTTTCGTCCGGTACTCGTGAGTTGAAGGACTCGTTGTATGATGAGGACGACTCGACCGATGTCGATCCGTCCTCGGAGTACGGTCTCGATCGTTTCGAGCGCAGTGAGGCTGTCCTTGCGGTTGTTTCCGATCGTATGGCCAAGAAGAAGAAGGAGAAACTTGAACATGCAGAAGTTTGACGACCTTTCGGATAGCTTCGTGACGGAGTGCCCTGCACGGGTGCTCCGTCGTTATAAATTCCGAAAGTTCGCATAGTCGGCTATGTATTGCGTTCCGATTGCTTTATTGTTTTCGGAGCGCTTTAGCGTATTTAGTTCTCGGACTTTCTACCGTCTGCGTGGAGTTGGCCTTGGCCAAATCACGCCGCGTTAATACTCTCTCTGTTGGCAAAAAGGCTATTTCCCTTGCCAATATATGCCAGATGTGGAAACGGCTTCATAGCCGAGGCTCCATATCGGTTTTTGCAATGTAAAAAAATCAATGAGTTATGGCGAGTTTCGGTGATATTGCAGCCGGTGCAGGTACTATCCTTTCCGGTGCTTCCTCTCTCTTCTCCGGTATCGGTGCTGGTCGTCGCCAGCGCAGAGCTCAGAGATGGATGGAGAAGATGAATAAACAGAATCAACAGTTTCAGAAAGATTACACAAAGTATCAGAATGACCTTGAACGTGAGAACCAGGAATTATACTGGCAGAGATATAATTCTCCTGCTGCGCAGCGTTCCGCTATGGAAGCTGCCGGGATTAATCCTTTTGTCGAAGGATCAGTTATGCAACCAATGCAGGCAGATTCTTCAGTCTCCGGAGGCGGTTCACCCGGTTATCCTACCCCTCCCGATTACGTTACTCCGGGATTGGGTGCTATTCAGGATTTTGGAAGCTCGCTTTCAACGCTCGGCGCCCGCCTTGATTCGATCAAGGCAGATACCGATCTCAAGAATGCCCAGGCAGCGAAGGTTCAATCCGAGACGATTGCGCAGAACAATGTCAATAGTATCTTCGATCTGACGAAGGCTATTACGGAGTTCGATTTCCTGAGTAAGAAGTATAAGACAGCAGTCGATAAGCTTAATGCCGAGTGGGCTCCTATCGAGAAAATGCAGGATGCCGCCGAGAAGCAGGCCGCTATCGAAGAGCTTCGGTCTCGTTATACGAAGCAGTTGGCTGAAGCTGCCAAGACCGATGCCGATCGGGAGATTAACAAGGTCCTCAGCGATAAGCTCGGTAAGGTTTACGATGCCGATGTCGTTCTCAAAGGCGAGCAGGCTAAGACCGAAGGTGCGAAGCGTGAGGATCTCGGCGCTTCGGCTGGTCTCAAGTCTGCTCAGACTGAGACGGAAGATGAGCTTCGTAGGCTTCGAAAGGGTCTTACTCAGAATCAGATTAATAAGATTACGCAGGATATTCGGTCTTCGCGTGTTCTTTCTGCTGAAGGTATTGAGAAGTTGCATGCTTGGCTTCGTGGTGATCGTGAAGCTAATTCGCTTTTTGGTCTTATTGATAAATATGTTACCGGAGCAGGAAAAGATTTATTATCTTCGCAGTATAATAATGATATTCGGTCTTACCTTTATGCTTTGTTGAATGGAGTTTCCGAGTAGTATTATGCTGGTTTTGGGCGTCATTGTTATTGTCGCCTTTCTTGCAACTCTTTTGGAGTTGTTTCGTAGATTTCTGCGATATTTGAGGAATCTTTTGTCTGAAATTTTGAAATCCCCCCCCCACGCGGTGAGTAGTTGGAAGCCAGGCAAATAGCCTGGCTTTTTTATATCTGCGAATGAAATTCGCACCTCTCTCTCGCGCAGGTCTGTCGCGCACGCGCGCGTGTTTCGCGTGTGTGCGCGGTAATGTCTGCGCGAGGCGCTTGCCGTTTGTAACATTTAACCTTTATTTATGGTAAATATCGGTACAAATGTGTTCAATTTAAGAATAATATAAATATTAATTCATTTACCTTTGCGTTACATACGTTCTTTGACGTCTTTAAGCCTCTTGTTTGCTTGGCTCTTGGCAGACCGAATAAACCGATACGGGCCGGACTGCCGCGGCGGAATGTTTTCCGGGATTTTCCGTCGGCATCTGTCGGTCGTATGGTTTTCGGATTTTGTTGGATTGCTTCCTAACTGCGGCGATTCCGGATGATATCCCCGGAGCGAATCCATAAGGAACAACAACATCCATGGCAGAAGCGGCGACCGTAATTTTCGGCGATACGAATCCGCTATATGCGGTTTTCCGGGTATCCGGCCGGGTTATGACCGTGCTGCGAATTCGTCGGCTGCGAGCTTCCTTATCGTATTTTATCGCCTCGTGCCTGCGATATTCCGGAGACTGTCCCGGAAAAATTATTTCATCGTCTTCTCGGGCGTATAACTTTCGAAGGTCTGGTCGTCGTAAAACAGGACGATTCGCGTCACCGAGACGCCCGCTTTTTTTCCGACCGGCAACTCCGTGAGCGTTCGCGGACTTTCCGGACGTTCCGTAACCGATGTCGGGGAGATTCCCGGCCGGCCCGGTTCCGTCGCCGGTTGTCCGAACAATCCGCCCGTCGGTTCGTTTTCCGGAACAGCCGATTGGGACTGCGTCGGGTTTCCCGGGATTTGTTCCCGGTACATCTGCGGAGCGTCGAGCAGCAGCCAGTCGGGGTTGATCCGGGGAAACCGGCGGAGAATTTTTTGCAACAGGTCGAATCCCGGCTTGTTCCGTCCGGCGAGAATATGCGAAATTCCGGCTGGGTTGATTCCGAGTGTCTCCGCGAGCTGGCTCGGTTTCAGCCCTTCGTTTTTCATCAAATCGAGCAATTTTTCCCTCATCGGCCTAATTTTTTACAAAAATAAATATTTTTCTTTTGTAAAACAAGGGATTTTTCTATTTGTAAAATGTTAATAAGTGTTGAAAAAGTTTACAAGTGTAATCATTCGGATATGGTTAAAAGTCACCGGAGTCTCTTATATAAAGTATAGATAGATATAAATAAATTTAAATGACTGGTATATTTAGTGTTTGCGTGTTATTCACCCTGCTCGAAGAATACCCTGCCGTTATTCGGTTGATTTCATTGTCTATAGCTGCTGTGTTACTTTATATGATTTGTATAACTATTGGTATTTAAGTGGTTAATGTTATTTGTTAATTATTTTGACTTCTGCTTGTGTGGCGGTAAAAGCTATTTATCGGCAAGTGATGTGTATTTTCCATATTTATATATTAACAGGCATAGACAATCGAATTGTATTTACATTTGTAACATAGCGCAGAGTGAATACACTTTGCTGGTGTTTACAAATGGAAATAATCTACCCTATCCGGTCGATTTTCCGATAATTTTCCGGTATTTCGAATTACGATTGGCTTCTTTTTCCGGATCTATTTTCCGTAGCTCATATTATGTTAAATAAAAAAGCAGGCATATAGTGTTGATAACCCACTATATGCCTGATAAAAAATGAATTGTATTTTTGTAAATTCCGGTTTACCGGGCCAGCTTTTCGGCGATTTCCCGGAATTCTTCCGGTGTCAGCCGGAGCTTTTCCCGGTGAAAATCCACGTCGTTTTCGCTCTGAATCGGGATCAGATGGATGTGCGCATGAGGTACTTCCATGCCCAATACGACTACGGCTACCCTTGCGCACGCTATTTCGCGCTTGATTCGGGCCGCCACCTGCTTGGCGAATACCATCATGCCGGCCAGCGTCCGGTCGTCGAGGTCGAAAATATAGTCCACTTCCTGTTTCGGAACCACGAGCGTGTGTCCTTTCGTAAGCGGATTGATGTCGAGGAATGCATAGTAGTTTTCATCCTCTGCGACTTTGTAGGAAGGAATTTCCCCTGCGATGATGCGTGAAAAAATGGATGCCATCTCTTTTGATTTTATAAGGTTGTGTCGTTGCGATTCGTTCCGCGGCTTTTTCCGGTCGATATGCGTCTCCGATGATACAAGCCGCTTTCGTTCGGTGCGAGTGCCGCGAACTGAACGCAGGGGGATCTTTCCGGGGCGATGCGCCGGATTGCAGGTTTCCCCGGCGGGCATGAACACCGTTCCCCGGTTTGCGCTGGATTCCGAGCGTTCGTCTGATCCTCCGGGGATCGTAGGCGGCGATTCGCGGCTCCTTCGGGTGTCGTCCGGGGCTGACAGTTCATCTTCGTCCTGTCCATCCTTTACCTGTACCTATTTCATCCGGAACGTTCGCATATTTCCATGCCCGGTTCGGATTCGTCGGGCTCGGATACCGAGTCGTCAGGGCGTTTCCTCTGGCCCTTATCGAGGTTGTCCGGGACGGTTATTCTTCGAATTTCGGTTTGAGTATCTCGGCGTAGATCACGGCCCTGCGCAGATCGAAATCCGCGGCTATTCCGGCCGCCGGCTCCTCTTCCGTCCGGTTCGCGACGCACGGGCTGTCGTCCGAACCGATCGAACCCTGCATGATCGTTGCAGAGGCCGTGCGCCTTGTCGCCGGAAGTCCGAAGACCGCCTCCGGAGCGGGTTGTACGGTCGGAATCCGTCGCTGTTCCGCGACTTGCCGCTTTTGGGCACTCTCGTCCCGCCGCTTCCGCGCTGAGGCCGCATCTGCCGGAAAAACAGTTGTTTCTCTGGTTTCGGGCTGATCCGTGCCGGGTGCTCTTTCGGTCGTTTTCGGCTTGGAGAAAGGCTTTTCGCGGCTTTCCGGGCCGGAGACGACACGGCGTGCCGGAGCCTCCGGAGCGCTTTCCGCCGCGGCTTTCCGGGTTTCTCCGTCGTGCATCTTGCCTTCCGGGAAACCCGGAATCTTCGGAAATCCGGGGATTCCGGGCCATTCGGGACGTGTCGTAGGCGTCGGATGCGGCGCAGTGTCGTCCGTCGCCGGTCCCGGTTTGCGCGATGTCTTTCCGGACCGTGCCTTGCGGCCCTGCGACAACAGCGAAGCCGCGGCGATCACCAGGATCCACAGAATCGTCGAGAAGTCTTCCATGACCTTAACTGATAGTTCGTTTAATGCTGTCTATTCCTTTGATCTTTCGAAGTTTGTCCATTACGGCATTCAGACTCTCCGCGTCCTTGACATACAGGCTGACGCTGCCTTCGAAGATGCCGTCGTGGCTGTGGATGTTCACTTCGCGGATGTTGATGTTGAAATCGTCGCTGACCACCTTCGCCAGGTCGAGCAGCAGCCCCTGGCGGTCGATGCCGCGCAACTCGGTCGTGACGAGGTACGACATGGCCTTGTGCTGCGACCATTTGATCTCCTCCTTGACGATGTTTTTCCCGTATTGCGCGGCCAGCCGGTTCAGCTCGTCGCACGTGGCCTTGTGGACGATGATGTTTCCCGTCGCGGGGTCACGATACCCTACCACCTTGTCGCCCGGAATCGGCTTGCAGCATTCGGCGATTTCGAACTGCGGTTCCGTGGCCGGCGCCTCCTCTGCCGGGGCGATTTCGCCCGGAATTGCGGCATCGTCCGTCTCGTCCTCCTTCTTCTGGGGGATGAAGAGGGTCCAGAATTTGAGTATCTTGCTCTTGGAGTTGACCTTGAGGGCTTTGTCCAGGTTGTCGAGCGAGACGATTCCCGCTCCGATCTTACTGTACAGCTCCTCCTTGTTCTTGCTGTCGATTTGCGTCGCCAGTAACATCAGGGAGGTAAAGGCGGTCATGGCCATTTCCACGACAGGATCACTGCACCCCGACAATCCCACGCCGCTATCCTCCGAGGAGAGCAGTTTTTTCATCCACGCATCGGGCGAAAGGCTTTTGCCGGTGGCATTCTCTTCTGTTCCCTTATATCGGGCGAGCAGGTCGTTGCCGTTATGTAGTACCTGCTGTTTGATGTGGCCCTTTTGTGCGATTTCAGCCAGATACGCTGCCGGATCGACGTCCCGCTGCGTGCCGTCCGCATAAATCTGCCGGACACCGAAGTGCAGGTGCTTCCCGGTCGTCCGTGTCCCCGTGTTACCGGAACGGCCGAGCTTCTGGCCTGCCTGTACCGTATCGCCTGCCTTTACGGAAACTTCGCCGAGGTGCATGTAGGTACACTGTACCTTGCTGCCGTCCGGACGGGTGTATTCCACGGTCAGCGATTTGTTACCGGGTGCATGGCCTTTGTCTTTGACAGCGACGACCTTGCCGTCTTTTTCCGTGGCCAGGACCGTATCGCCGTCGCACCGGATGTCGATACCCGTGTGCATACGTTCCTTGCCGTCTGCCGGATCTTGCCGCATACCGAATGGCGAGGTGACGAAAAGAAACTCTTTCCGTTCCACCGGAAACGAATAGTCCACTGCAT
>ENA-ORSS01003693-ORSS01003693.1-human-gut-metagenome-genome-assembly--contig:-NODE-3693-length-12146-cov-3.783227_pt1 | contig 12146 bp, 9 predicted proteins | sample MGYA00241899_ERZ509162 | MGnify/ENA primary metagenome ERZ509162 (study PRJEB26280, sample SAMEA2338641) | human gut metagenome | biome: human gut; feature: human-associated habitat; material: faeces... | reverse complement strand
ATGAACTTTCAAATATAAACAGGAATAGTTACAACGAAAAAACGGGTGTATAATCAGGTTAGTAAATATTATTTATTAATCACATCTATTTATGGATTGACAACAGTGAAAAAATAAAGTAAACTAAAGTTAGTTAAAGCTAATTAAAAAACGGCTTATGTTTAGATAATGGGATAGGTTTATAAAATTATAGAAACGTACATCTGATGTTTTTAATGAAAGCAAGGTGTGCATATTTTTTTCACATGAATTAGTTAAAACTAACTATTGATAAAGAAAACTTACTGGGTAGAGTAGATTCATTTTCAGAAAAGATGTTTAAGGAGAAGTGAAAGAAAATGTCAGAGGAAATGTTAGTATGCCATTGTTCACCTACGTTAGCAGGACTGAAAACGGGAAGTCTTTTTTCATGCCCTTATAGTTCACAAAAGATGATTATAAAAGAAATACGTGAATTTAATCAAAAACTGACACAGAAAGGGATCCGGATTATCCCGGTTCGCATATCAGACAAACGGATGCTGGTTTATGTCTATCGTCCAGAAAAGTTAAAAGAAGATTTTTCTGATGAGAAAACTCAGATCATATTGAAATGTAAGGGATATGATTGTACGAATCTATCACAGTGCATCTGCAGACTGATTCAAAAACTGCAGAGTGACCCAGACTTTCCGCATGAAATAGGTTTATTCTTAGGGTATCCGGCAGAGGATGTAAAAGGATTTATTGAGAATAAGGCGGCCTGCAGCAAATGTTCTGGGTGTTGGAAGGTGTACGGGGATGAACAGGCCGCGAGGATTCTGTTTAAAAAATATAAAAAATGCACAAAAAACGTCGAAATTTTTCGGCGTTTTTTTTGGATTAAAAAGTTGCATTTTATCGAAAGATGGCTATAATAATGATTAAGAGATCAGTACTGTGAACAATAGAATATTTAAAGTAAGGAGGGAAAAGCTATGATTAGTTTTTTCATTTGTCTGCTTCTTTTAATCGGCGGTTATTTTGTCTATGGTAAGGTTGTAGAGAATACGTTTGCACCGGATGACAGAGAAACTCCTGCGGTAAAGATTAACGATGGTGTTGATTATGTAGTAATGCCGCAGTGGAAACTGTTTCTGGTACAGCTCCTCAATATTGCAGGCTTAGGACCAATCTTTGGTGCGATGCAGGGTGCTTTATGGGGACCGGTTGTATTCTTATGGATTACTTTCGGTACAATATTTGCCGGCGGTGTACATGATTATTTTTCAGGAATGCTTTCAGAAAGAAACGAAGGTGCTTCTATTTCAGAAGTCTGCGGTATCTATCTGGGCGGATTCATGAAGAATGTTATGAGAATCTTCAGTGTGGTTTTACTCGTTATGGTAGGTACCGTATTCGCAGTAGGACCGGCCGGATTAATTGTTACATTATTTAAGAACGGCAATGTATCAGGAATTGTTGCAAGTACAGAATTCTGGCTGTGGATTATTCTTGCATACTATTTCATTGCCACATTTGTTTCAATTGATAAGATTATCGGACGTATTTATCCGGTATTCGGTATCTGCTTAATCATCATGGCATTAGGTGTTATTATTGGCGTCTTTACACATTCAGATTATCAGATTCCTGAAATCTGGTCACACTTTACCAATATGCACCCGAAGGGAACACCAATCTGGAGCGTTATGTTTATCACCGTAGCGTGTGGTGCGATTTCCGGTTTCCATGCAACACAGTCACCACTGATGGCGCGTTGTATGAAGTCTGAAAAGCAGGGACATTTCGTATTCTATGGTGCGATGGTTGCAGAAGGTGTTATCGCATTAATCTGGGCAGCAGCAGGTTGTTCAATCTATGCAGTAACAGATGGTTTAAGTACTGGTTTAAGTGCCATTCTTGCAAATGGACAGTCCGCAGCAATTTACGATGTATGCTCTAAGACAATGGGCGGTGTCGGTGTTGCCCTTGCAATGATTGGTGTTATTGTATGCCCGATTACATCAGGTGATACAGCATTCAGAAGTGCAAGACTGGTTCTTGCAGACTGGTTTAAGGTTGACCAGTCTAAGTTTACAAAACGACTGATTTTATGTGTACCGCTTTTAGCAGTTGGTGCAGTTGTCGGACATCTGGATTATACAATCGTTTGGAGATATTTCAGCTGGACAAACCAGACACTCGCTATGATTGTATTGTGGACAGCAAGTATGTTCTTATTCAGAGAAAAGAAGAATTACTGGATTACCGTAGTACCGGCAACCTTTATGAGTGCCGTATCTATGACCTATTTCTTCTATGCACCGGAGTGCTTGAACCTCGGTACAACAGTAGCTTACCCGGCAGGTATCATTTTAGCAATTGTATTCTTTGGCATCTTCATGTATGCAACAAAGAAACAGCCAAAAGAAGCTGCATAACAGTAGGCGTTTAGAAAATCTGTAAATGCATTTTACAGAGGTACATAAAAGATAAAATAATTTAGATTAAAGGGGATGCCACATGAAAATAGTTGAAAGCAGACGATGTTTCGTGTGGCTCCCCGTCTTTATTCTTTGGTGAAATAATAGAAAGAATAGAAAGGACACACCAAAGAAACAATGACTGAAGGAAGGGGCTGGTTGTATGTTGTGGAAACCACGTTGTTTAGGAAAAGAATCGCTTGAAAAGGAAGAATTGGCGCAGGATAAAAAGCATTGTAGAAAGTTTGGACCATGCGGAGTGGGAGAAAAAGCGATTTATCTGAACAGTTTTTATTTTGAGAGAAGATATTACATTCCGCTCACTTCCGTAAAAAGAGTATTTAAAAGAGTTGCGATGAGCAAAGGCGGATTCACAGGAAAGGGATTATTTGCAACGATTCCGTATCTGGTTGTGGAATATGACAATGGCGAAGAAAAGCAGTGCAATTTCAAATTTGAAGAAAATGTCGATTCTTTATTAGCCTATTTAAAACAGACACATCCTGAAATCCGGCTTCACAGCGCAGAAGCGGAAAAAAGACTGAAAGAAAAAGAACGTCTTGCAGCAAAGAAAAAAGCAAAGGTTCTGACAAAAGAAGCACAGGAGAATATTGCCGTATTAGAGAATTGTATGCAGTATCTGAATAAGAATGAAGAATTAAGTATTGCATTAAGTGCAGGGGCAAAAAGAAAAAGAGTGTATGACAGAAGTAATCCGGCATATAAATGGGTAGCACTCAGCATTACGCTGTTGGGAGCAGCGGCATTGCTGTATGGTATCTACGCATTGATTACACATGCTGGATTTGCAATGTATTTCCTGTTGTTTGGACTGGCTTCCATTTTCTTCTTTTCCAGTGCCAATGTTTTACCGACTGCAAGAAACAATAAAAAGTACATTGAAACACATTTGGAACAGGCTGTTGATGAAATGCAGCAGTACATCAGACAATATCCGGACTTTCCGGTTCCGGCATGGTATGCACATCCGGTCGTGTTAAAGAGAATGATTGATATTATGCAGGAAGGTCGTGCAACGACCATCGAAAAGGCACTTGAAGTTTTAAAGAGTGATTTAAAAGCATTAAATTCCAGCGTGGCAGTAGAGCAGGAAGAATATGATGAAGTTATGGCAATCAAGCCGATGTTTTTAATTCGTGAGTATCAGTAAAGTAAACTGACCATAAAACAAAAATAAACTGGCTATATAAATAAAATTCAAATTGGTACTTTTATAATTGCCAGTAAAAGCTTATTCTTATCCGAAGCAAAAGGAACGGAGGATGAGGATGATGAAAAAGTCAGGAAGTATTATTGAAGCAGCTGCAGGCGCTGTGATTTTTGTAATCGGTCTGGTATTGTGTTTTCACAATTATGTACAGAAGGGTAACACGGCATATGCAGTATCATTATTAGTTGCAATTGCAGGTGTGATTGTATTGATTGCGGGTATTTGTAATATCGTGTCCAAGGGAGAGCGTAAACCGGTTGATACAAAGGTATTGGCGCAGGCAGCGCTGTGTGCAGCATTATGTTATGTAGGTGCAACATTTATTAAAATTGATGTTCCGGTCGGAACAGAGAAAACAATGTTTCACTTCGGTAATGTCTTCTGTGTTTTAGCGGCATTGTTAATCGGTGGTGCATGGGGCGGTTTAGCCGGAGCAGTCGGTATGACAATCAGCGATTTGACAACGGCGTATGTAACGAGCGCACCAAAGACCTTTATTTTAAAGCTTTGTATCGGTCTGATTGTAGGATTTGTAGCACATAAGCTGTTTCATCTTTCAAAAGACCATTCAGCAAAGTATGTAACCGTTGCAACGATTGTATCAAGTGTATGCGGTATGGCATTTAATATTGTGGCAGACCCGGTTGTGGGATATTTTTATAAATCCTATCTGCTCGGTGTTCCGCAGGACCTTGCCAAGGCACTTGCAAAAATCGGTGCGATTACAACATCGGTTAATGCAGTCATAGCAGTGATTGTAGCAACGATTATTTATCTGGCATTACGTCCGGTAATGAAAAAGACAGGAATGCTTCGGGAATTGTAAAAAAGTTGGAAACTGACATAGAATAAAAAGAGGAACGATATGATAACAGATGAGGTAAAACTTTGATAGTATCATATCGTTCCTCTTGTTTTATACTGACTGTTTAGAATATAGAAAGTGCGTGATTAAAGCAGTTGCACGATAGGTTGTCCTTTAATTGTAATTAAGATAGTAGGTGTTCTTGCCCAGTTCTTTCGCCTGATACATCGCTGCATCAGCACCCTGTACCATATAGCTGTAATGCAGCTGACTGCCGTTTTCAGCAAAAATGCCGATACTGCAGGGAATAGACATTCGTTCACCGGTTTCTAAGTTTATAAGACCTTCCTGTAGTTTTTCAAAAACTGTACGGATTTCATTTTCAATAGTTGTCTTTGAATCGACTGCGGCAAGGCAGAAAAGAAATTCGTCACCACCGTTTCTGCCGACAATTCCGTTAATGTTTTCTTTTAAAATAGAGGCAACAAAGCGGATAACGCGGTCGCCTTCCTGATGTCCGTAGAGTGTATTATAGTCACGGAAATTATCAATATCCAGAAAGCCGACGGCAATGCGGGTATGTGTGTCGTTTGCCTGTTCAATCATAGCATGTATTTTATTTTCAATGGCATTTTTATTGAAAAGCTGTGTCATCGGGTCTAACTGTGTTTTTTTGGTAAGATATCGTTGATATTCCTGCTGATGTACTTCATTGGCTTCAGCATAGGCTAATAGTGCATTAATTTTATTGGATAAATTACCAAGTTCATCATTTTTATCATACGGAATACGTAGTGCATAGTTTTTTTGCAGCTGGACATTTTCAAGCGTGCCGGAAATCAGGTGTACCGGTTTAGTTATTTTTTTCGTAATCAGGTAATGTACCAGTAAAAGGACAACGGAAGTCCAAAGAACTGTTGTGCCAAGCAGGATGCGGTAGGCAGTTTTCATTTTCTGATAAGAACTTAAATCAATAGTAATAAAAATCATCCAGTCTGTGTAATGAACCGGTGCATAATATATCGTGTATTCATTTCCGGAAACGTTAAAATAAAATTGTCCGGAAGTGTTAGAATGATTGGTGCAGGATAAATGTTCAGTAATTTTCTGCCATATGGCGTTGTCATTGGCATCAGTCAATGAATCGGAAGTAGATTCATCCGGATTGCCGGCAGTGATAAAAAAGTTATTGTTATCAATAAGATAGAGCAGCCCGTTTTCCCATAAAGTTGTATTGGAGCGGTAGTTGTCAAAGTATGAAGTCGGAATTTCTTCTACAACATAGCCAATTATGTTTTGTGTATTAAGGTCAAAAATACCGGAGTATGCAGCAACAACAGTAGTCATTTCACCATCAATTAACCGCTGGTAAGCATCGGAAATTATGAAATTGCCGTTTAAAGAGTCTGAATCAGCATGGGCAAAATAATCTGAAGTTGAAGCAGTAATATTTTCACTGGATGCAACAATGTTAAAATTGGTATCAATAATGAAAAGACTCTGTAAAAAATCACAATGGGTTTTTCGCTCCCATAACATATTATTAATATAGGAAATGGAATCATCATCTGAAATGCTGCCATCCAGACTGGAATGAACAGCATCCTGTATCATTTCATACTGGGTAATCATATCAATCGTATCTCTACGGGCTTCACAAAAACTCTCGATACTGGATATGGTAGATTCACTGATAAAGCGCAGATTTTCCTGCATCATGCTTTTAGTGTTTTTATTATTCTGTACAATCATGACAGAAGCAAAAATATAAAGCGGAATCAGTGAAGCTGTCAGCAGGATAATATATAAAGTGTGTTTAATTTTCATATGAAATCCTTTCATTTGGTCTGCAATAAATAATAGTAATGATTATCAGATAATAGTATATTGGTACTATAATATAGTATTTTGGTAGGAATGTCAATGGAGAATACAGGAAATCATAAAACTTTAACAAATTAGATTTTATAAACAGTGTATGCAGTTTCAAAGAATGTCAATACTTATATATTGAAAGAACGAATATACCGCAATTGCGGTAGGAATGGAGAGGAAAATGAGTAATAACATGGATTTGGGGTATGAGATGTTCTGCTATCAGTGCGAGCAGACGGCAAACGGAAAAGGCTGTACGAAAATGGGTGTCTGTGGAAAGACACCGGAAATCGCAAATTTGCAGGATTTGCTGATTTATCAGGCAAAGGGAATCTGCTGTTATGCAAAAAAATTATTGGAAACAGGGGAACATGCGCCTAAAGAAGTGGTGCGTTTTTTGGAAAACGTTCTTTTTACAACGCTTACAAATGTAAATTTTGATGCAGATGTACATGTGGAATTATTAAAGGTATCGCAAAACATTAAGGAAGAATTGCGGGAGCAGACAGAGGCAGAAATCAACCGCCCGGCAGCAGTTTATAATCTGCCGGAAACGAAAAGTGAAATGTTAAAAGATGCGCCGATGGCAGGAATTATGTATGACAAAGAACTTGACGAAGATATCCGTTCATTAAGACAGACGATTCTTTATGGATTAAAAGGCATCAGCGCATACGGACATCAGGCAAGAGAACTGGGATATTACAGCACACAGGTCGATGATTTTTATATTTACGGACTGGAAGCACTTACAGACGATGCGCTGACGGTGGAAGAATTAATTCGGATGACGATGCGTACCGGTGAAATGGCATTAGAGGTAATGAAACAGTTAGATGAAGCGAACACAAGCGTTTATGGCAATCCGTATCCGCATAAGGTGAGTGTTCGTAGAAAAAAAGGACCGTTTATCATCGTATCGGGACATGACTTTAAAGATTTGGAAATGCTGCTGGAACAGACCAAAGACACAGGTATTAATATTTATACCCATGGGGAAATGCTGCCGGGTCACGGCTATGAAGGATTGAAAAAATATCCGCATCTGGTGGGCAATTTTGGCGGTGCATGGCAGGACCAGCAGAAAGAATTTGACAATCTGCCGGGCTGTATTTTAATGACAACAAATTGTCTGATGCGTCCGCGTGAGGGGTATAAGGACAGGATTTACAGCACCAATGTTGTCGGCTGGGAAGGAGTAAAGTATATTCCTAAAAAGGAAAACGGCGAAAAGGATTTTCATGAAATCATTGAACAGGCATTGGCATTAGGTGGATTTTCCGATGATGAAGAAGAAAAGGAAATTACAGTGGGTTTTGCACATCAGGCGGTGCTGACCTGTGCTGAAAAGATAGTAGAAGCCGTAAAGGACGGAACAATCCGCCATTTCTTTTTAATTGGCGGCTGTGACGGTGCCAGACCGGGAAGAAATTATTATACGGAATTTGCAAAAATGGTGCCGCAGGACTGTGTGATTCTGACACTGGCATGTGGAAAATACCGGTTTAATAAGCTGGACTTTGGTGAAATTGCCGGATTGCCGCGTCTGATGGATGTCGGACAGTGTAACGATGTTTATTCGGCGGTACGCATTGCCACTGCACTTGCCGATGCGTTTAATACCGATGTAAACGGACTGCCTCTTTCCATGATTGTGTCCTGGTATGAGCAGAAAGCAGTAGCGGATTTGCTCGCACTGTTAAGCCTTGGCGTCAGAAACATTTATTTAGGACCGACACTCCCTGCCTTTTTAAGCCCGAATGTATTGCAGTATCTGGTGGATACGTTTCATATCCGCGCAATCAGCAACGCGGAAGATGATATTAAGACGTGCCTGAAGCAGAATATTGCATAAAGCGCTTAGAATTTTCGAGAGTTGTTTATATTATAGGAAATAAACAACTCTCAAAAAATCCTGTTATGGAAAGAGAACAACAGGCGGAAATTTTAAAATCCATATTAGATTAGGCTTCAAAAAAACAATAAAAATACAAAAAAAAATAAAAAATTTTATTGCATTTCAAACTAAATTGTGATAGTTTTAACACGATTAACTGAGAGACAATTATAAAGCTGGGGAATTTCAGTCGTTTCTGAGCTTTTTACAATGGAATTCAGTAAAAAAATTCATTCAAAAAACGAAAGAAAGGGAAACCATATGGCAAAGTTAAAAAAATGGATAGGTAATTTAAAAGTTGCAGAGAAATTGAAGGTATATCGGATGGCGGTATTAGTTATGACAGCGTTTTTCGTACTGGTGGCACTTGTATCGACATTAGTGATTCGTTCGAATATACGTCATATTACGGAAGTGTGGTCTCCTTCACTTGAGTATCTGCAGGAATTAGAAACAATGACTGCTAAGTATAGAATCAAGCAGTATCAGCATCTTGTAGAATCAGATGCCGCAGCGATGGCTACGTGTGAAAAAGAAAATGATAATATAGAAAGTCAGATTAAAGACGCGACAGCTAAGTTAGGTGAGATAATTAATTCAAATAAGAAAGCACAGCAAGGAAAAGCCGATTACGAAAAGGCAACTTCTGCGTGGGAAGAATACTTATCAACTTCAGATGAAGTATACAAATTGAGTAGAGATAATAAACAGGCTGAAGCAGCGAAGATTATGATCGGAAGTGCATATGAAAGCTATATGTCATTTGTAAAACAATTAAATACATTACATGATGATTTCCAGGTGGAATTAGATAATGCGAAAACACTTGCCAACATCTGTACTATTATTATTTTTATTGTCATTATTGTAACAGGAATCGCGATTGCAGTAGTTGCAACAGTTATCGGAAAGATAATTACAGATTCAATAACAGAACCGGTACAGCAGATAGATGCAGCAGTTGCCAGTCTTAGAAAAGGTGAACTGTCTAATATAGAAATGCTTACTTACGAATCAGATGATGAGTTCGGAGATACAATAAGAATGCTGAAAGAAGCAATGAATATTCTTTCAGATTATGTCCGTGAGATTTCTCAGGAGGTTAAATTGATAGCTCAGGGTGATTTGACAAGAAATGGTGATGATATTACACCGTTTCTGGGTGATTTTTCAGAATTGAAAGAGTCACTTGTATATATTTTAAAACGATTTAACAGTACATTGTCAGAAATTAGCGGTATTGCTGAACAGGTTACACATAACGCAAAGGAAGTTGAAAGTGCATCAAAGTCTTTATCAGATGGTGCAACGGAACAGGCCGGAGTTATTCAGGAATTGAATGCAACAATAGATACAGTTGTTGACCTTGCTGTAGATACTGCAAAGGAAACAAAAAATGCATCTGAACGTGTAAAAGCTTCTGCGAACAAAGCGAATGAAGAAAAGGAAAAAATGAATGTTCTGTTGACAGAGATGGAACATATTACAGAAATATCTAAGGAAATAGGTAATATTATTACAGATATTGAAGATATTGCTTCACAGACTAATTTGTTAGCTCTTAATGCTTCGATAGAAGCTGCCAGGGCAGGTGAGGCAGGTAAGGGCTTTGCGGTAGTAGCAGATCAGATAGGAAAACTTGCTGCAGACAGTGCGAAGTCAGCGGTAAATACAAGAGATTTAATAGATAAAACTTTAGTTGAAATTCAACGAGGAAATTCAGTTACAATTACAACGGCAGAAGCTTTCAATCAGATTATTTCGGACATGGATTCGTTTGCAGAAATGGCAGAGAATACAATGGAGAAAGCCAATGCACAGGCAGAGTCATTAGAGCAGGTCGGACAGGGAATTGAACAGCTTTCAGGTGTTGTACAGAGTACAGCAGCATCATCAGAAGAGAATACAGCAATTAGTATTAATCTCTCAGAGGGTGCAGATAAGATGAATGAGCGTGTAAACAGATTTAAGTTATTCTAAAGGTTAAAAGAGAATTATAATGATATTGGGGCATAAAAGACCTGATTCCACTTATGAGCAGGTTCATGTGGGGTTAGGACTTTTAACTCTGGTATTTTATGATACGATTAGGAAAGAAAGGTTCTTGTTGTGAGTGAGAATATATTTAAGGTATTTGGTAAGCTGCCAAAAGAAACTTTATTAGAAATAATCGCAAAATGTATGGATGATTATCTATATGTATATGATTTGCAGAATAATACAATAGAATTTTCTGAATCGGCTGTGAACCGTTTTAAGATATCGGATAATGTTATGAATAATTTTACTAATGATGTTTTACAGTTGGTTTATGAAGAAGACCGTAAGATGCTCCAGGAGCACCTTGCGGCTATATATGAAGGAAAAGAAAAGGTACATAATCTTCATTACAGATGGCTTGATAAAGAAGACATGCCGGTATGGATTAACTGCCGCGGTATAGTGATTGATGATTCACAAGGGAACGCACAATATTTGGTTGGCTGCATGAAAGAGACTGGCAATCAAAGAAGAGCAGATAATGTCACAGGATTGCTTGGAGGTCCTGAATTTAATGCCTATATGCGCTCGCAGAAGACACACCTTTCTAAGGGATTTCTTATGCATATAGGAATAGATGATTTTGGAGCAATCAATAGTTCACGTGGAGCGGCTTACGGCAATTATATTCTGAAAAGTGTAGCTGACTGCATGAAGGAATGTCTTTCTGATAAACAGAGGATATATCATCTTGTAGCCGACCAGTATGTGATTGTTGATTTGGAACATTCTTCAAAGGACTATGCCGCGGAGCTTAAGAAAAAGATAGATGACAGACTGTATAAGTTTATAGTATCTGAAAACTACGAGGCTGTTTTTTCGATTTCTGTTGGTGTTGTGGATGCGGTAACATTTTGCGAAGGCTACGAGGAGTGCCGCAAGAAATTTGCATTTGTCCTTAAAAAAGCCAAAAAAATGGGAAAAAATGGATTCTATATATTTGATGATAACGACTACGAGAGCTTTTTAAGAACAGGAAAGATAGTAGCGGCACTCCGTAATTCTGTTGTGAATGGATTCAACGGCTTTGAGGTGTATTACCAGCCAATTGTGGATTGCAGCTCAGAGCGGGTTATTGGTGCAGAGGCGCTTATGCGTTTCTCAATGACCTCTGAAGAAGATACGGAGACAGTTTCACCAGTAGACTTCATCCCATTACTGGAAGAAACCGGGTTAATTATCCCGGCAGGAAGATATATATTAGATGAAGCAGCGAAAACATGTTGTGAAATGCAGCAATATATTCCTGATTTTAAGATGAATATAAATGTTTCATATGTTCAGATTATGCATGGCAATGTTGAAAGAGATATATTGGATGTGATTAAAAAATATGATTTACAACCGGATTCCATATGTATTGAAATGACGGAAAGTGGATTTATGGATATGACACCGGTATTCTGTAAGTTCAGGAAAGCGTTGGATGAGAACCATATCTGCTTTGTAATAGATGATTTTGGCACAGGGTATTCTAATTTCCATTGTATACGTGATATGAATCCCAGCTATGTGAAAATGGATAGGGATTTTACTGCAAAGGCGATGAATGATGCAAGAGATTATGAATTGTATAAAAACATCATTCCGATGGTACATAGTATTAATGTCAGGATATGTGCAGAGGGCATTGAAAAAAAAGAATGGAGCCTTAAAATGAAAGAAATGCAGGTTGATTATTTACAGGGATACTATTATGGCAGACCCTGTGAAAAAGAACAGTTTATTCAACGATATAAATGTTCATAACAGCCGCAGGCTTTTTGACGGATCATCTGGTACACAAAAAAATTAAAAAAAATTAGCACTCGCCTATTGACAGTGCTAATAATAAGTGTTATATTACAGCTAGAA
>ENA-ORSS01003691-ORSS01003691.1-human-gut-metagenome-genome-assembly--contig:-NODE-3691-length-12159-cov-5.197208_pt1 | contig 12159 bp, 11 predicted proteins | sample MGYA00241899_ERZ509162 | MGnify/ENA primary metagenome ERZ509162 (study PRJEB26280, sample SAMEA2338641) | human gut metagenome | biome: human gut; feature: human-associated habitat; material: faeces... | reverse complement strand
ACCAGCCACACACACCACACGGCCGCCATCTGCACGCATCACAAACAGGTCGCCACGCGTCAAATAGCGGGCAATCATCGACTCCTGTTCGTCTGCCAGCAAAAGAAGCCCCATGTATCTGGCCTTGTCCTGCGTTTCAACTTCAATCTTCATGTCCTGCCGGTTTACATCCTTAAACATCCTTCCCAGCACTTTCATAATGAAAAAAGCCCTCAAGTGCTTGCGCACTCAAGGGCTTCCGATACTCTATTGCGGAGAGAGAGGCTCTCAAACTTATGGTTTCTTCGAATATCACAAAATACTCAAATGACTGTATATCAGTCATTTGTAAAATTGGCCCAAAAATTAGAATATCACAGAATTTCTTTCCGTATCGCAATTTTTGGGTGTAGATTTGGGTGTAGATTTTGAAGTTACACCCAAACTCAGATTCGCAGGTTATAAATTTTTCATTACAATAGGAAGATGTAGTTGGTCTCTGGTTCTGTCCCAAATTTATTATAATTTTGGGACAATAAAAAAAACACAAAACGGTACTTAAAATGTTAAATTATTGCCAATCCGATTAGATTTAGTCTTGTTTTTTGCGTTAATAACAAGACTTTTATATAACTTTGCACCATCAAAAGTTATAAATATGGTAATTGGTAATGAAGTAAAGAAAAAGATAGCTGACACTCCCGATGGTATTATTCTCACTATTGGCGACTTCAACGTGCCCATGCAATATCAAGGAGCATTGGTCAAGGCACTAAACAGACTGACCAATCAAGGTACACTGCAAAGGCTATCCAAGGGGAAGTACTATAAGCCACGAAAGACAATCTTTGGAACTTTGAAGCCTGTTCCAGAAGAAATCACGAAGGATTTCTTGGAAAAGAATGGAAAGTTGGTCGGTTATATCACAGGAAACAGTGCGTTCGCATCAATGGGACTGACTACACAAATCACCTCTTCGATTTTGATAGGTACGAATCGCTATCGCAATCCTCTGACCAGAGGGGATTATGTCATCTCTTTCTTGCAGCAGCGCAACCCTATTACAGAAGAAAACATTCCTCTTCTGAGGATTCTTGATGCTTTGAAATTTATCAAAGAAATACCAGCAAGTAGTCCTGATAGTATAGTGGTCCAACTGGGCAATATCATCTGTGCTCTTTCCAAAGCGGAACAAAAAAGGTTGGTGGAACTGGCAGAGAACTACACGTCATACGTCAGAGCACTTCTGGGAGCTATCATGGAACAGAACAACCTTGATACAGAATCTCTGAAGAATAGTCTTAATGGCACTACTAATTATAAGCTGCCCATTTCTGAGCAGGCATTACCTAACAAAAAAAACTGGAATATCTTATGAGATTACACGAGAACAAACAATTGTTTGCTGATGCCATCAACGCGGCTTCACGCCCGAAAAATGATGGTGGACTCGGCATCAAAAGCATATTCATCGAGAAGGATTACTGGATTTGCCGTTCCCTGAAGTTGATGGCAGAAGGTGACAAAGAAGGTAAGGCTGTGTTCAAGGGTGGCACCAGTCTTTCGAAGGCATACGGCATCGGGGCACGCTTCTCAGAAGATATCGATGTTGCCATTGCCGAAGCATGGACATTGAGCGGTAATCAGCTAAAGAACCTTATACGCCGTACTGCAAAGAATATGACTGCTGGCTTGGAAGAAATTGTAATCCCTGGAGTAACCAGTAAAGGCTCTCACTACCATAAAGCATTTTATGCTTATCCGCGAGCTGTTGCAATAGAACAGGTTGGAGCGATAAAGGCTGGTCAGATATTGGTGGAGATAAACTCTTTCGCCAATCCATACCCATCGCAAAAATGCACATTGAGCAGTTTCCTAACAGACTTCATCATCAAAAGTGGCAATGAAAGTCTGATAAAGGAATACGATATGCAGCCATTCGAAGTCACCGTTCTTGACAAACGACGCACGTTGACAGAGAAACTGGTGTCATTGCTCCGTTGTTCACTTGCTAACAATCCTATGCCAGAGTTGTCTTCTAAGATTCGCCACTTCTATGATCTCTATTTCCTTCTGCATGACACAGAGACTCACACCTATTTACAAAGTGAAGATTTCAAAGTCGACCTGAAGGCATTGTTCGACCACGATCAGCAGGAATTTGAAAAGCCCGATGGATGGCAAGGTAAGACGATGGGGGATTCTCCTTTATTGACGGATTTTCATACAATGTGGAATAATCTGCAATCCCTTTATTTACGAGAATTACCAGACTTAGCCTATCAAGAGATTCCTTCGGCAGAGGCAATCGAAGATAGTCTTATTACCATTCTTTCTACCATAAAATAGCATAACAATATGAATATCAAGAGAAATATCATCTTTGCCCTTGAAGCGAGAAAGAAGAACGGTGTGGCCATTACTGAGAATGTACCTATCCGCATGAGGGTTAATTATTCTGGACAACGTATTGAGTTTACGATGCCCTATCGTATTGATGTCGCTAAATGGGATGCCGCTAAACAAAGAGTAAAAAATGGTTGCACCAATAAGTTGAAAGTTTCTGCATCGGAAATAAATGCTGAATTGACACGAAGTTACACTCTGATTCAAGATATTTTCAAGGAATTCGAACTGCAGGAGTTGATGCCGACCACAGAGCAACTGAAGGATGTATATACATCAAGAACAAAAGTGGAAGATCCCAAAAGTGAAGAACTCATTCACCAAAAGACCTTCTGGGAAATATACGATGAATTTACTGAGGAGAATGGCAAACTTAGCAATTGGACAAAAGCCACTTTCGAGAAATTCGCGGCTCAAAGGAACCATCTTCAGGGTTTCAACCCCAACATATCCTTTGATGATTTCACAGAGGAAGGTCTGAACGACTATATGGATTTTCTTGGCAACAAGTTAGAAATGAGGAATAGTACAGTTTTAAAACAGATTGGCTTCCTGAAATGGTTTTTGAGATGGAGCATGAAAAAAGGGTTTCATCAAAATGCTGCATACGAAACATTCAAACCAAAGTTGAAGAAACCAGATAAGCCTATTATCTTTTTGACTCGGAAAGAGCAAGAGCAATTGCGTGACTATCAGATTCCAGACAGCAAGCAATACCTTGAACGTGTACGTGATGTGTTTGCATTTTGCTGCTTTACAGGTCTGAGATATTCGGATGTATACAATCTCCGCAGAAGTGATATCAAGGACGACCACATTGAAATAACTACAATCAAGACTACCGACCATTTGAAGATTGAGCTCAACAAGCACAGTCGTTCTATTCTTGACAAATACAAGGATATGCCGTTTAAGGACGACAAGGTTCTGCCTGTTATCAGCAATCAGAAGATGAATGATTATCTGAAAGAGTTATGCGAACTGGCTGGCATTGATGCCCCAGTACATATTACATATTACTGCGGACAGGAGCGCATAGACGAAATCCGTCCGAAATATGAAGTGATGGGCACTCATGCGGCCCGTAGAACCTTTATATGTAATGCCATCCTTCTGGGCATACCTGCAACTGTTATCATGAAATGGACTGGACACAGCGATTATAAGGCCATGAAACCCTATATTGATGTTGCCGACGAAACTAAGGCCAGCGCTATGTCGAAGTTTGACTTAATGTAAACTACTGATATGATTATAGAGCCAGAAAAATATTTTCAATACACTATTCCCAAGTTGCACACTCTATGGAATGGTAAAATTAGAGACTTTAGCCATCAAGCTATAGATGGCTATCAATATTTCATTTCAGCCTATCAGGACAAAAAACTCGTTGTGTTAATTACAACGTCAACCAAAGATAAATTACAGGCTTACTATGATTCAATGACTAAACAGAAAAGTAATATGCCATTGATGGAATTGTCGCATACAGGCCGATGGTACGCTAATGGATTTATCTCTGCCTACAACTTTTGTGAGCAATATGAGAAGGAACATCCATCAGCCAAGGTGGATTTTGCCCTTTATGCTGATAATCTTGAACAAACAAATGAAATGCAATCATCTTCAAATAATGAACTCAACCAGAACTACATCATCAATGTCGGACGAATAGAAGGGGTTCGTTTTTACCTTAAAGAGCAACAAGGGCTTTACTGGCAATAGCGAAAATAGCACACCCCCTACTCAGTCGCAAGCAGAAAATACGATGGAAGAAAAAGTCCTCATGTACAACTCCACTGGATTGACACTGAGCCAGAATCTGAAACCTGCATCTTCGAATCAACGTGTCATTCATGCTATTGAAGATATATTAGCGCGGCACAAAGGCAAGAAATCTGAGAGAACCATTGTAGGTTATTGTATGATTGCCATAAGAGGACTTGTTAAAGACGAAACATCTGATAAGATTCTGACAGTGGCCTTTAAGAATGACTATTTCCCAGAATATGACATTGATAAGTTCTCGGCTTCAGTTTATCGAGTACTTAGATCGTATAGCAATAAAGGTTCCAAGACAGTTCATAACCCAGATGAGCAATGGGGCAATCAGAAAGAAGCAATCCTACAGGAAGTAAAAACTCAGATAAGAAAAGCGATATCGGGCATATAGTAATCTTTCTCCCAGTCGTATTCTTCCCATAAACGGTGTATCTATATTGTCAAGATACACCGTTTTTTTCTATATACCGACCTATGTACCTAATAACTACTCTAAATTACAATCCAAACCAAATCTTTATCCAAAGGGAGTTCCAAACTATCCAAACGACTATCCAAACAATCGTATAAATCACTGAGTATCAATCGATATTTAGTGATTTTTCTTTTATGTATTCATGCTAACTTTGCTCCAGAAAACGTGACGCAAGAGTACGAGCTGCGCCATGAATGGCAAAGAAAAGATGAGTCTCGTACCTCATCTTGGAAGCCAAAATTGCTAATATAAAAAGGTATATGCAATTAAATGAATTATTAAAAAAGCCGTTATGGCAGATGACTGGTGAGGAGTTCCTGTTTTTACAGAATTCATCTCTTCAAGGGGCGAACTATGTACCAACCCCTGTCGCTGAGACATCTAAGAAGAGGTACGAGTATGGCATCCGAGGTATCGCTAAGATTTTTGGATGTTCAATACCTACAGCCAACCGCATCAAGAAGAGCGGGAAGATTAATGCTGCCATCACTCAGGTTGGCCGTAAAATCATTGTAGATGCTGACCATGCGCTGCAACTGGCTCAAGACAAAAGTATGTGCAACAAGAAAGGAGGTAAGTAATGTCAGAACACATCATGCCATTTGATGGAAACGGACAGTCAGACTTCCTTTCCATCATAAACTCTGAGGCAGAGAAGGTGGAGCCTGTTAACAAGGTTCCACCCAATCTCTCTGCCGTGCAAGCACCAGCTCTTGAAATTCCTGAGTCTTTGCCGACTCCTCCCGATCAACCCAAGGAAACGTCGCATCTGAAAGCATCGACTTTTACTGAGCCGGTGCTGCCTATTGATTGGTTTTCCGAACCTGTCCAGGAGTATATCCGTACTGTTTCAGAATCCTACGGATGTCCGCAGGAGTATGTGGTGGTTAATAGCCTATTTACCGCTGGCATCGCGGCTGGAAAAAAAGCACAGCTCGTCACCAACCCTTATACGAATTACCCATGTGACTTTTTCTGCATGGTTGGTAAACCCAGCTGTAACAAGACAGGGCCTCTCAAAGAAGTCACCCGTCCGTTACGTGAGCAGGACAAAACCAACTTTGCCAAGTACATGGAAGAGAAAGCCGCTTATGACCAACGCAAGCACGAAGACAAAAGCTACAGCGGTGAGCAACCTATATTCCACCAACGGATAGTCGGTGACAGTTCACCTGAATCACGTAACGCCCTGCTTGCTCAGGGTGACATGATTGGGGTTGTGGCCGATGAGTTGAAGTCGTTCATTGATTCCTTGGGCCGTTATTCCAAAGGCGGTAATGGTGTTGGTGCTGAGTTGTCGCAGTTGCTCTCCATCTGGTCAAACGTCGGCTTTGCCATCAACCGAAAGTCGGAAGAGACCAAACTGATAGATGATCCTGCCATGTGCGTCAATGGCGGCATACAGCCTGAATTGCTCGGCAAGACCTTCGGCACTGATGCATTGATGGATTCCGGCTTCACGCAACGCTTCCTCTTTGTCTATCCCGACAAAGGCCCATTTATCAAGCGATGTGACCGCAAGTTCATGACACCGGAGATGCGCGAGAGCTGGTCTGGTATCATTGGCAGACTGTTCGACATGCAACCGTTAACCCTCCAGTTGTCCTATGAGGCAAACCGCCTTTACTCCGACTATGCCGATGACAATGACATGAGGGCCGATGCAGAAGAGGATTGCTACATCGGCGGCATGATACAGAAGATGAACATCCATACGCTGCGTCTGGCTATCATGATCCATCTGCTGTCCAACCATTGGAACGAGTCAGTTATCACGGCTGAAGGAATGGAACATGCCATCCGCATGGCCGACTACTTTACCCGCATCCATATCGAGCGCATATATCCTTTGTTGCGAGGCTCAGCAGCCACACAACGACCAATGACCAACGCTGACTTGCTTCGGGCTGTCAACAGGCAGTTCACAATCAAGTCGCAGAATGCCCTTGCCGAAGTTCTCGGTGTTTCTCAACAATATGTCAACAAAATATTAAAAGTTCCGCCTGCGCCTGAGCGACGCGAAGAACAATGATGGTTGTAGTTGTAGATGACAGTAATAGCCTGTGGATAAAGGGCATAAGCATACAACCACCCTACAACCAAGGTACACACCTCTCCATAATGGACTCACATCCTCATGGTTGTACCCAAGTTGTAACATCAATGCCTTATAAATCAAGGTTTTCTGCCCAGCTACAACTACAACAACAAACTTAAAATTTGAGTGACTATGAAAAATTTATTTGATACCAAGATTAGCTATTATAGCAATGTGGAAGACAATGTCGGCACGGAAATCTCCCTGCGCGACTTTCTCTTCTGCGACAAGTACAAGGAACAGATAGAGCATATCCGTTCCATTACGAATGAAGAACAGCAAAAGAGCCTGAAGAAGTTGCTGCCTCTGGCTACCATCTCAGGCACATTTGCTCCTACACGTAAGGCTGAAAACCTTCTGGCCCACTCTAACCTTCTTTGTATCGACATCGACAAGAAGGACAATATGGGTGTGACCTGGTTTGATAATCTCATACATGAGTGGCACAACATTCCCCAGGTTCTATATGCTGCTCATAGTGTTCGTGGCGAAGGTTGGTTTGCCATCTTCCACATTGCCTATCCTGAAAAACATCGCGCTCATTTCGAGGCTTTACAACGCGACTTTGCAAATAGTGGATTGGTTGTTGACAAATCATGTAAGGACGTAAGCCGGATGCGTACCATCTCTTACGACCCTGAGCCGTATGTCAATGAGGCTGCCACATTATATAATAAGGTATGGGTGGAGCCAAAACCGACAATCCATATTCCCTATAGTGGTGGTGATGACAAGGAAGATGTAGAGAAATGTTGCCGTATCATTGCAGATCGTGGTATTGACATCACGGCGACCTACGATGATTGGTTCCATGTAGGTGCAGCCTTGGCATCACTCGGTGAACGCGGACGTAGTCTGTTCCATCTGGTCAGCTCGCAGAACCCAAAGTACAAAGCAGCTGAGACAGACAAGAAGTTTGACAACCTCCTGCGCTATGTCAGTAGTATCAACCTCGGTACATTCTTCCATATCTGTTCGCAGTATGAAATCAATTGGAAGGAGGGCAGTCTATGAAATCGGAGATTGTGAGTTTCAACAGCTCGTTCTTTGAATACCTTTGCGGCTTTATCTGGTTTGACAAAGATAGGCTTGAAGCATTGATGAAGCGATACCCTATCGGTGCAACCGAGCAAGGTGAACCTATATTCTGGCACATCAATTCGGAGCACAAGATTACCAATGGTCGCATCTTGACAATGGATAGCGAAACAGGCAAGGTCTATGATGATAGTTGGTACTATCAAGACGGGCGACCGACTTGTTTGTTTGGCGAGCATTTGCTCGATAGTTTTCCCAGTCAGACGGTTGCATTGGTGACGAATGAAATTACTGCTGCCGCTATGAGTTGCTTCCCCACACCCTACGTTTGGTTGGCTACAGGAAAAGAGAAAGCGGCTCCCACCGATTTGCTTCCACTTGCAGGGAAAGCTGTGGTTGTATTCCCTGACAAGGGTGACTACAGTAAATGGCAAGAAACACTGCAAGCGGTTCCCAATCTTCAGTTTCATATCTCTGATATGATGGAGAAAGCACAAGGCTATTGCCACACCATTGCCCAGATGGTTCTCAGCCAGCAACCCTTGCGACCGACCGAGGCAGAAGCTGCTCTGATACGGATGGAGGATGCCAATCCTAACCTCGCATTGCTCGTCAAAGCACTTGACTTGGAAGTGGTGGGCTTTTCACCCATCAGCGATAAAGTCAAGGATGAAACGCCAAAAACGAAGCAAGCTTCGAAAGAACCGAAAACGGATGCTGTCATGCAATCAATCCTATTGGCTCAGGAAGGACGATGGCATGGAAGGAATCCAGAATGCCATAAGTGCAAGCTCTCACATGAGGGTGTCAACGGCATCTTTTGTGACAAACTTCACCGCTATGTCGAATACGGAAAAGGCAACTGCGGCTTAGAAGCCGAAGTCTCTCCTGCTCCTGAGTAAATGCTGCGCCGAGAGGGATTACCGAATAATCCCATAACATAATATGGACTTTTAGATTCGCCACGCTCCCTTAAAAAGTCCCATTATGCTCTCCGAGGGGTTGGACCAACGCTATAAAGCAGTGTCGCCGCACATGGCAAGAACCAGAAGCTAAGCGCATCTGTGAGGGAGTGACTCTCTCCCTCAACCCTCCACTCAGATTGAACCCGAGACCCGATGAACATTTATACATTAACTTCAAAACAATAGAGAAAAATGAGTAAAGCCAAAAACAACATTCCCCGTGCCGCCATCCATGTTGGCGCACCAGCCAAGTCCTTTTCAGCAGCGGAAGGCTATGAGCCTGAACGTCGCGGATGGGACGAAAACACCTATCGTCTGAAGAATCAGGACACAAACAACCATTACGACTTCTCACGCAATCATCTCAACTTTGAGATTAACGGCAAAGGAGAAATTGTTTCTCTTGGTTCCAATCCCGTGCCACTTCATGAGCGTTTACAGAAACGTCTTGACGAGCTTGGCTTCAAACCATACAAGGACAAAGATAATCCTCTAGGAAATTCTGACAACAGTCCGAACTGCACCGTCGGCATTATCGTTAGTGGTGACCATCGGGTACTGACACGACTCGCCTTCGGTGACCAAGATGTGGATTTCACGCTTCAAAGAAGCAATGCCCATGTCGTGCTGAAACAAGATATTAAAGACTGGGCAATGGACACCTACCATTGGGCATGTGACCGTTGGGGAGCTGAGAACATCATCGGCTTCGACGTTCATCTGGACGAGACAACACCTCACATCCAGATTCAGACCATCCCTGTTGCCAAGACAAAAGCCAGAGGTCGTGCATCTGTCAAGTATGTACATAAGGATGACAAGTCGAAGGTACTCTCCCATAAGGAATGGAAGAAACTTCCTGAAGAAATCCGCTCGAACTTCATTAGAACTGAAGACGAACGGAGGGAAAAGGAAAGTGTTTCTTATGCCAGTGTATGGGGCAAGGATAAATATGCCGTAGGAAAGACCTATTACCAGATGCACACCGACTACTACAATGAGGTTGGACGAAAATATGGTCTGGAACGTGGCGATGACATTGCCATGCTGCCAGGTGAGGAACGGCGTGAGCGTGTCCACAAGAGCAAGGATGTACTGGAGGCAGAACGTCAAGCCAAGGAAGCCATCATTAAGAGTCAGATGGAACATGAACGTCTGGAAGGTCAGAAGGAAAAGATGGCTGGTGAGGTGCAGGACATGAAGAGGCAAAAGGAAAGCCTGGAAGAGCAGAATGACAAGTTAGAGAGTGCCATACAAAATAAGGAACAGCACAAGGAAAAACTGGAAGGCAACATATCCCAACTGGAAGATTATGCTGCGGCATTGGACATCAAGGAGGAAGACCTCATTGTGCCGACCTTGAAGACAGACCCACTTGTAAAGGATGCTTGGAATGCCATAAAAGAAGAACTGGGTAAACCAATCCCTGCCTTCGGGCAGAAGGAATGGAGAGAGGAACGGCGAAAGGCGATAAAGGTTATCCTTACCGAAATGCAAACTGCACTCATGCAAGCCAAGGAAGCTCAGAAAGGGGATATACTGAAATTGGGGAAGGCACTCTATAACAAAGCTATGCAAAATGTAAGAGCCATCATAGAGCAGAACAAGCAGCTGTTAAAAGAGAACGACCGATTGACTGAAGAAAACGATGTCCTCAGAAAGCGGATTGCCTCGATGGATGAGAATGCCATCATCAGACTGCGCAACCAAAAGGATGCAGAAATCAAAAATCTACATGAACGACTTGACAAAGCAGAGTCCGAGACCGTCCGTTCTGGCAACATGGCATATAGTGAGCATCAACGTGCCGATGAAGCCAAAAGCCAAATCAAAGAAATGTTAGACATCCCAGAAATAAAGAAAATATGGGGTTGTATTCAACAGAACAAGAAAGCCTTCTGGCAACAGATTGAACAATGGATTGGTAATGCCATTACTGCCATTAGGGATTATGCTTTTAGTAAATATAACGACTTCCAACCCAAGGAAGGAAACACTGTTGCTTGGGGAATCGTCGCAGAAGCCTTCAAACGTGGGCTTGACCCAACAGATGATAAGCAACGTAAAACGGCTACCAACCATCTATTAGAAAAGGTTTCCTGGAGTGGCATGACACCTTTCAAGGCTGACCTTACAGCTACACGAACAAGACAGCTATGCGATGCAATGACGGTCACCAAAGATTTGATGGCGAACTTACTCCTTGCCGCTGGCGGTAGAAGTGGTATCAGTATAGGCGGTGGCGGTTCCAATGGTGAGCTTACCAACTGGGACGGAACGAAAAAACGGAATGGTTGGGGCGTATCTTAATAGAAGTCCTGTATCTGTTCTTTTTCATATAACAGCATTGAGTTACCGAGTCTTTCTTCGTAACTCAATGCTATATGTTTTAATTTGGATAATTTATTAAAGCTGGCTCTGTTTCTTCAAATTTATTGTTTAATTCTAGTCAAAAATATGTCACCAACAGATTTTCGATCAGTCCAGTAGTTCCCTTCTAATGTGCCATCTTCTTCCTTATACCTTAGCTTCGCCGTTCCATAATGAATCTGACTTCGTCCTCTTATTGTTACATCCGGCTCATTAATATAGTTATATATAAGATATTTATGTCCGCGCATTTCATCAAAATCAAATGAAGCACAAATCGAGTTACTATAACTTTCATTTGTTTCGATAGAGATCAAAACATGAAGAAAAGTTTGCCGAATCATTAGTTTAATCTTCTTATCCTTGTCAGATCCATCCCAATTATAAAAAATATGTCCCTCCCATTCTCCTGATAAACAAGGAAAGGGAACCAGCCATTTATGGAAAATCGGCCATTTCCACATCCATCTCTCAAAACAAAATCCTATTATTAAAACGATGGATGAGCATGTTCCAAAATCTTCCCACAAAAGTTTTGCGTCCAGTTGACCGTAATGCCCACGAACTAACTCCAGTATTATAAATAGTGCGACAAACATCCCACCAAGTATTTGGATGAATTGCTTGAAATTATGATTTCCCATCTTAGTCGTACTCTAAATAATTCCACAACTTATACATAAATGTATTTATATCTTGCCTAGACCACTTATGGCCATACATTAGATATAGGCACTCAGAAACTTCAATCCATTGTGTCCACTCTTGTGAATCCTCTTTGGTCCTAGACCAGAAATAATATATATATTCTCGTAAAATATTATTCCAATCACATTCTTGTTCTATGTGAAAATTGTTGAAGTGATTTAAACTTATTTCATTCTCTTAAAATCGTATCAAAATGTTAAAGCACAGCGTACAAATTGAATTGTTCCCTATATTATGGTGACCAAACTCATATATAGTGAAAGTCCAATGTACACTATGCGCGGACAAAGATACGATAAAAAATGAAATATTGCCTCATCTTTCCAAGGCAAAACGTG
>ENA-ORSS01003680-ORSS01003680.1-human-gut-metagenome-genome-assembly--contig:-NODE-3680-length-12195-cov-17.236326_pt1 | contig 12195 bp, 9 predicted proteins | sample MGYA00241899_ERZ509162 | MGnify/ENA primary metagenome ERZ509162 (study PRJEB26280, sample SAMEA2338641) | human gut metagenome | biome: human gut; feature: human-associated habitat; material: faeces... | reverse complement strand
CCGTGGGCCGGATCGACGCAGAACAACTCCTGGACTACGCCCGCCGCAGGGGCATGGAGGCCGGGGAAGTGAAAAAAATCATTCCGAACAACATCCGATGAACGTACCAGAGATCATAAACGAAGCCATCGCCGCCGGACGCACCCGGTTCGCCTTCGAGCTGCTGCCGCCGCTCAAGGGGGACGGGATGCAGAAGATTTTCGCGGCCATCGACCCGCTGATGCCCTTCGACCCGGCCTATATCAACATCACCTTCCACCGCGAGGGAATCAAGGAGACCGAGCGCGAGGACGGCAGCGTCGAATGGCACGTCGTGCGCCGCCGCCCCGGCACGGTAGGCATCTCGGCCGCCATCCAGAAGAAATACGGCGTGGAAGTCGTGCCGCACCTGATCTGCGGCGGGCAGTCGAAATACGACATCGAGGATGCGCTGATCGACCTCGATTTCCTCGGGCTGCACAACGTGCTGGCGCTGCGCGGCGACCGGTCGCAGAACGAACGGCGGTTCATGCCCCACCCGCAGGGACACGCCCACGCGGCGGACCTCGTGCGGCAGATCGCGGCGATGAACCGCGGCGAGTTCGTCGACGGCGAAGTGGAGGAGTGCCACCACTCGAAATTCTCGATCGGCGTGGCCGGCTACCCCGAAGTGCATTTCGAGGCCCGCGACGTGACGAGCGACATCCGCCACCTCAGGGAGAAGATCGACGCCGGGGCGGAGTACGTCATAACGCAGATGTTCTTCGACAACAGCCGCTACTTCGACTTCGTGCGCCGCTGCCGCGAGGCGGGCATTGTCGTGCCGATCATCCCGGGCCTCAAGCCGATCTCGACGCTGCGCCACCTGGAGGTGCTGCCCGAAACCTTCGCCGTGACGCTGCCCGAAGAGCTGGTCCGCGAAGCGAAGGCGCACCCGGAGCACGTGCGCGAAGTGGGCGTGGAGTGGACCGTCGCCCAAAGCCGCGAACTGATGGCCGCAGGCGTCCCCGTGCTCCACTACTATACGATGAGCCGCACGACCAACATCCAGCAGATCGTGAAGGCCCTCTTCTGAGAGGGTCCGGCCGCAAAAGAGACGACAGACCAAACCGATACGAAATGACACCCGTCGAATTCCGCCGCCGGTTGCACGCGCATCCCGAACTCTCGTTCCGGGAGGACGGCACGGCGGCATTCATCGCAGAACAGCTCGCAGAGCTGGGCATCGAACACCGCACGATAGCCCGGACGGGCATTCTGGCACGCATCCCGGGACGCAGGACGACGCCGGGCGACCGGCGGGCCGTGGTGCTGCGCGCCGACATCGACGCCCTGCCCATCCGCGAACAGAGCGGCGCGGCGTGGAGTTCCGAGAACGACGGAGTGATGCACGCCTGCGGGCACGACATCCACGCAGCGGTGCTCTACGGCACCCTGCTCCGGCTCTCCGCCGAGCGGAATTTCGAGGGTACTCTTTTCGGAATCTTCCAACCCGGAGAGGAATCGAATCCCGGCGGAGCCTCCAAAGTGCTGGCCGAAAACCCCTTCGAAGGCTATACGGTGCTGGCCGTCGTCGGCGAGCACGTCGAACCCGCTTTGGACGCGGGCACGCTGGGCTTCCGCGCGGGCAAGTACATGGCCTCCAACGACGAACTGCGCCTCACGCTCGAAGGCGCGGGCGGCCACGCGGCCATGCGTGCCGAACACCGCGACACGGTGAGCGCCGCCGCACAACTGATCCTGCACCTCACGGCCCTGAACACGCCCGAACGGGTCGTTTCGATCGGCAAGGTCGAAGCTGCGGGCGCTACGAACGTCATCCCGGACCGGGTCTATATGGAGGGAACGATGCGTACCTTCGACGAACGGGAACGGGCCGAAGTGAAACGCAGGATCGAAGAACTCGCCGCCGCGAACGACGCCTCGTACGGCATACGAACCCGGGTACACTTCACCCCCGGCTACCCGTGCGTGGTCAATGACCCGGAGTTGATCCGGCAGGCCGTCGCACTGGCCGAAACCGAAGGAATTCCCTTTCAAATGCTGCCCCTGCGCATGACTTCCGAAGATTTCGGCTTCTACGGCACCCGCTACCCGGCGATCTTCTACCGCCTGGGCGTCGGTCCCGGAGCCGGAAAACTGCATACATCCACCTTCAATCCCGACGAGGCGGCCATTCCGACCGGCATCCGGTTCATGGAACTCCTCGCCCGTAACTATTTCAACCGATGAATAAACTGAAAAATACGAAGAAGTCGGCCGCATTCGACCGCTCTTCGCTGATCATTAACCTGTTCCGGGAATTCCCGAACAACAAGTTCTCCCTCAAGCATCTGGCTTCGGCCTCGGGCGGCGCCACCAAGGAGGGCCGTCTTCGTACCCGTGAAATCATCACGGAACTGCTCGCCCAGGGCACTATCGAGGAGTGCGGGCAGGAAAAGTACCGTCTCAGCGGCAAGGAGCGTCCCCGTCAGGAGGGCATCGTACAGATGATCTCGACAGGAGCGATGTATATCCGCTCCGAGGAGTTCGAAAACGACGTATATGTCAGCCAGCGCAATTCGCTGAATGCTCTGGACGGCGACCGCGTGGAGTTCGTCATCACCCGCCGCTCCCACGCCGGGTCCCTCGAAGGCGAGATCACCCGCATCGTGGAGCGCAGCCGCAAGCAATACGTGGGCACGGCCGACGTGAGCGACCACGCCATCTTCGTCAAGATGGATCCCCGGCGCATGCCGATGGACGTCTATCTCTCCAAGCGGGACAACCCTAACGTACAGCACGGCGACAAAGTCGTGATCCGCATCACGGACTGGGCGCTGGGTTCCAAAAGCCCCGCCGGAGAGCTGGTCGAGGTATTGGGCCGCGCCGGAGAGAACAATACCGAGATGCACGCCATCCTGGCCGAATACGGCCTGCCCTACCATTTCGAGCAAAAGGTCGAAGATGCGGCCCAGGCCATTCCTTCGACGATCACCAAAGCCGATTATGCCGCCCGGCGCGACTTCCGCAAGATAACGACCTTCACCATCGACCCGGCGGACGCCAAGGACTTCGACGACGCCCTCTCGATCCGCAAGATCGAAGACGGCGTGTGGAAGGTGGGCGTACATATCGCCGACGTGACCCACTACGTTCAACCCCGCTCGGTGATCGACACCGAAGCCGAGGAGCGCGGCACGTCGGTCTATCTGGTCGATCGTACGATTCCGATGCTGCCCGAAAAATTGAGCAACGAACTTTGCTCGCTGCGCCCCGACGAAGAGAGTCTCTGCTTCTCGGCGGTCTTCACGCTCAACGAGGAAGCCGAAGTACTGGACAAATGGTTCGGCCGCACGGTCATCCTCTCCAACCGCCGCTTCACCTACGAGGAGGCGCAGCAGATCATCGAAACCGGCAAGGGCGACTTCGCCGAAGAGGTGCTGACGCTCAACCGTCTGGCCCAGCGGATGCGCAAAACACGCTTCAAGCGCGGAGCCGTAAGCTTCCAGCGCGAAGAGGCCAAGTTCAAACTCGACGCCGAAGGCAAACCCCTGGGCGTCTATTTCAAGGAGCAAAAGGAGGCCAACCAGCTCATCGAAGAGTTCATGCTGCTGGCCAACAAACAGGTCGCCGAATTCTGCGGACATCACAAAGTGAACGGCCGTGCCGTGCGGCGCACGATGGTTTATCGCGTACACGACGTTCCGAACGAGGAGAAGCTCGAAAAATTCCGGACCTTCGTTCTGCGCTTCGGCTACGTATTCAAGGCCGACAAGGGACGCGCCGTGGCCAAGGAGATGAACAAGCTGCTGGGACAGGCCAAAGGACGCATCGAGGAAAACGTCATTTCGAACCTCGCCGTACGTGCGATGTCCAAGGCTTTCTACTCGACCGACAACATCGGTCATTACGGCCTCGCTTTCCCCTACTACACGCATTTCACCTCGCCGATCCGCCGCTACCCGGACATGATGGTCCACCGGCTGCTGGCCCGCTACCTCGAAGGAGGCAAATCGGCCGACCGCGACACCTTCGAGAAACTCTGCGTACACGCCTCGGAGCGGGAAGTGATCGCTGCCGAAGCCGAACGCGCCTCGATCAAGTACAAAATGGTGGAGTTCATGCAGGATAAAATCGGCCAGTTCTTCGACGGCCATATCTCGGGCATGAGCGACTGGGGCATGTACGTCGAGCTGGACGAAACCCACATCGAAGGCATGGTTTCGCTGCGGGAAATGGAGGACGACCTCTACCAGTTCGACGAGAACCGCTACGAGGTCTATGGACGCCGCAAAGGACGGATCTTCACCTTGGGCGATGCCGTGCGTATTCGCGTCAAGCGGGCCGATCTGCAACGCCGCCAGCTCGATTTCGAACTGGTGCACGATGCGGCGGCCGACTCCCGCGAGGACGACGTAAAGGGGCACGCAGCGATTCCGGTACGCCGCCAAAGCACGTCCCGACCGGGTAAGGGCGGCAAAACGTCCCGCAAAGGGGGCAAAAAAGGATCGAAGCGATGATCCGGGAACAGACGCAGCGAACCGCCGGGACCGGCCCCAACCGTGCGGAAGAGATATACGAAAAATGTCTGAAGCGTGATCCCCTCACGGCGGAGGAGGCGTATTGGCTTTACGAACAGGCCCCCCTGCAGGAGCTGGCTCTCACGGCTGACCGCGTGCGCCGTGCCGTAGTGCCCGACCTGGAGGTCGTGACCTGGCAGATCGACCGCAACGTGAACATCACCAACGTCTGCATTTCGGGCTGCCACTTCTGCAATTTCCACTGCAAACCCCACCAGACGGAGCGGGCTTTCATCACTACGCTGGATGAATACAAGGAGAAAATCGAGCGGATGCTCGCCCTCGGCGGCGACCAGTTGCTGCTGCAGGGCGGTCTACACCCGAAGCTGGGGATCGATTTCTACGAGGAGCTCTTCTCGACACTCAAGAGCCTCTATCCGCAGGTACGCCTGCACGCCCTCGGAGCGCCCGAAGTGGCGCACATCGCCCGCATCAGCGGCCTCACCACGCTCGACACCCTGAAACGGCTGATCGCCGCCGGATTGGACTCCCTGCCGGGTGCCGGGGCCGAGATCCTCGATCCCGGCGTGCGGAAAGCCATCTCGCCCGCCAAACCTTCGGTCGAGGAGTGGATCCAGGTGATGCACGAAGCCCACTGCCTCAACCTGCCGACCTCGGCGACGATGATGTACGGCCATGTAGAAACATCCCGTCAGCGTGTGGACCACCTGCTGCGCATCCGCGACCTGCAGGCCCGCTGTCCCGAAGGACATTACGGCTTTCTGGCCTTCATCCCTTGGATTTTTCGCTCGTCGGGCACCGAATTGGAGCGGCAGGGAGTTGCAACCCGCTTTTCACCATTGGAATACATTCGCATAATCGCCGTCAGCCGACTGGTTCTGAACAACATCCGCAACATCCAGGCTTCGTGGCTCACCGTCGGCAAGGCCACCGCTCAGGTAGCGCTGCACAGCGGCGCCAACGACATGGGTTCGATCATGATCGAGGAGAACGTCGTTTCTTCGGCCGGGGCGCACAACCAGTTCGATGCCGCAGGCATCCAACAAGCGATCCGCGAGGCGGGCTTCACGCCTCGTCTGCGGGACCAGCTTTACCGAATGCGGTAACGATCCCCATGCGGCAAGCCATATCAACTGAAGAGGGGTATTTCCCTGCACGAAAAAAAGCCGGAAAATTCCGGCTTTTTTATTCGGAACGAATTTTGAACTCTACCCGACGATTATAACCAACTCCCTATGACGGCATATTTACGGCCTGCTCTTCGACAGACAAGATTCTTCTCTCGATCCGGACTTACACGACATCTCGGACTTCTATACCGGACCGTACAGCCGACTATTGTGCTGTTCCTGCTTGTACTCGCCCTAACGGGCTGCCTTTCCGAAGAGATCCCGACGGAAAAGGAAACCACGCTCGTCCGCGTCGGAGAGGAGGCCCCTCACTTCACGGTCGGAATGCTCGACGACACAGCGATCACCCTGTCCGACCTGCAAGGCAACGTGGTGTTGCTTACCTTCTTCTCCACGTGGTGCCCGACCTGCCGGAAACAAATGCAGCAGATGCAAACCCAAATCGTCGATCGCTTTGCTGACCGGAAATTTCGCTTCCTTCCAATCAATCGAGGCGAAACGCAGCAGACCGTTCAAGAGTTCTGCCGCGAGCTGGGAATCGCATTCTCCGTAGGTCTGGATCCCGACATGTCAATCTACTCGCTCTACGCCACCCGATACGTTCCCCGCAACTTTATCATCAGTCCCAATGGCAAAATCCTGCTCTCCGAAACCGACTACGACGCAACAATACAACGCCTGCTGATCGAGCAAATCGAACAAGCGCTCCAAACAACAGAATAAAGCAGCATACCCAACAAAGCCGACCACACAAAACAGCCGTCTATGACTGACACGACCGGATTCCGAAGACACCCCGGAATTCCAGCGGTTTCCACCCCGTAACCGTCCGATCTGCCGGGACACAGCAACATTGCCGAACCCCGCAATTTACTCCACCTCGAATCGAACCGTCCCCTCTCATGCCTTATACAAAAACCTTCTCCAAAACCCCTCCACACACCCTCTTCCTCACAAAACACAAACAGGCGAAGCTTGCAGAAGCTCCGCCTGTTCTTTCGAAATCCGGGATTTCGATTACTTCATCAGACTGGTTACCAGGAAGGTGATCGCCACGGTCAAAATACCGTACAACTCCGGGAAAGCGGCGAGGATCAGGGTTTTGGTACCCACGTCATGACCGTTACCTACGGCAGCGATACCGTTGGCGCAAAGCTGGCCCTGGCGATACGACGAGAAAAAGTTCACCAGGCCGACCAAGATACCCAAGCCGAAGATAGCGGCTGCCTGCAGCATCGTAACCGAATCGGTCAGGTAATTCATGATAAGGAAGAGCGAGGCAAAGCCGTAAAGACCCTGCGAAGCGGGCAGACCCGACAGGATGATGTAGTTACCGAAGGCATTCGGGTTCTTCTTCATCGCACCGACTGCGGCGTTGCCCGCGATAGTAGTGCCATAGCAACTGCCTACGGCCGCCAGAGTAAACATGATGGCCATACCGAGATAGCCCAACGTAATAGGTTCCATAAATCGAATTTTGTTTTAGTTGTTAATATTGATTATCATTTAGTTTATTCGTTTTTCAACGGGGTGAAGACGCGCGTCGCGGCCTCGAACCCGGCGTTCTTGTAGAACTCCACGAACGTCAGACGCAGCGGATGCACCACCGACGAGAGAACGCACATGAAGAGGTTGATGCCGTGTCCCAGCAGCAGGATCAGCAACATCACGAGCTGCTTCACGACCGGAATATCCGGGCTCATACCAACGGCCAACTGGTTGAAGACCATCGCCAGAATACCTCCCGAAAGGCCGATGGCGAACAGACGGATGTACGACAGCAGATCGCCCACCAGTCCCGACACATTATTATAGGTATTCCAGATACCGAGTCCGAAGTTCACGAAGATATTCTTGCCCGGCGTATTGAAGAAGAACATCAGCACCAGGCCGATGCCCAGGATCACCAGATAAGCGACCGAATGGAACGTGAAGCCCACGCTTTCGGGCAGCAGGAACGCAACGGCACTATCGACCAGCACGATGATCCAGCCGATCAGTCCCAGCGCATAGCGCAGGCCGAAGCTGCGGGCCGTGACATAAGCGTTGATCATCATGGCGAAAAGCACCTGCACGGCACCCAGTCCGATCGAAAGCGGGAAGAGGATGTCCGGTGTCAACAGATGATCGCGCAGGCTGCCCAGCCACTCCCATTCGGAGAGCTGCAATCCGAAGAACGAGCCCGACATCAGGCCGAAGACCATGCCCGAGAATCCGCACAGCATCGTCAGCATACCGATCTCCTTCATGGCCGAACTCCCCTTCTTGCGACCCAGCATCACTGCGGCCAAACCGCCCAGCATGATGACCAGTCCATAACCGCCCTCGGCCATACAGAAGCCGAAGAAGATCATATAGAAAGGAGCGAAGAAGCGTGTCAAATCGATCGTGCCGTATTTAGGCAGCGCATACATCGCGCCGATCACCTCGAACAGATGGGCGAAGGGACGGTTGCGCAGCTTCACCGGGGTATTGTCCTCGGGGGTCGGCGTACTCTTCAGGAAAATCAGATTGGGGTATTCGGCCAGCAGAGCATCCACCTTCGCGGAATCGGTCTCCTCGGCCCATCCCTCCAGAATAACCAGCGTACCGTCGGCTTCAGGCTGCGCAGTATTCTTCACGCGAATCTCTTCCAGCTTCCGCTTGAGCTCGATCCCATGCCGGCGGATCGCCTCCACCGAAAGAGCCGCACGGGAAAATTCCCGATCCAGCTCCGCGAGCTTCCTGCGGGCCTCGGCGATCTGCGCTTCGGTCTGACGGCAGTCCATCGTCGGCGCCTTGACCTCCTGCGCATCGAGCACCACCTCCTCGCCCGGCCGGGTCACGACCACGAAGTAATCAAAGGTTTCACCCTCGTGCACCAGAGCGATCGTATAACGCTCCGACCACGCTTCGATATCCTTCTCGTAAGCCGCACGGCTGGTGAAGAAATAGCGTAGCACCACGCCCCTGTCCGCTAACTTGCGAAGCGTATCGACCGAAAAATCGCCCCAGGGACGCAGCTCGTCGGCGGTTTTCTGCAAGCGTGCGATCTCCGAACGGAGCGCCGCTGCCTGCTGCGTAGCGGCCGTATAGCGATCGAAAGCCTCGCCGCCGTCGGCGATGGGCTGCTCGTCCCGAACGAAACGTTCGTCTTCGAGAAACCGCGTCAGGGCATCGACCGCCTTGTGATGGTTGTCGATCGAAAGCAGCAACTGACGGTCTTCGTCCGAAGGCTCCCACCCCGTAGTGGTAATATCGACCAGCCCCAGGCCGCGCAGCTTCTCGATGAAGTCGCTGCTCTGACCCGCATAGAGTACCAGGTCGTATTTCGACATTCTCGCTATCATAACATCGCGCCCTCCCCGGCTTGCTGTTGTTTGGTTTTCACGATCTTCTGGGCCGACTTGGAGAGGTTCTCCTCATCCTCCATGAAGCGTTTGATTTTGCGTATGGCATCCTCGTACCCGGGTATCTGCACCTTTTCGTAGAGGTTTACCTTTTGAGTAGTCTTGCGGCGTGCGAAATCCAGCAACTCCATCTTGCGGTTGAACACCTCGAATTCGATACCCAGACGCGCGAGGCGCTTGAGAATATCGACTCCGTCGGCGAACCACACGGGAGCCGAGAAGAGGTCGTAGTCCTTCTCCTCGAAACGGATGTCCTGCAACACCGGCGTACGCACGCCCGCGATCTTCTGCTCCGCAAGATCGACGTCGGCGATGCGCAGCAGGTCCGCATCGAACTCACCCCACAGGGAAACCATGTAGTCGTACTGCGCCGTGAGCGCGTCCAACTGCCGCTGGAAATCCTGTGCGGTGTCCTTCGCCTTCTTCACTTCGGAACGCAGGGCCGACTCCTTACTCTTGATCGTAGGGAGCGCCTTCTGCCGCATTTTCAGCTGTTTTCCGAGTTCGCCCAGCGAGGTCTTGTTATATTGGAATTTTATAGCCATTCTGTTTGAGTTGAATTGCTCTACTCGGTTTTAGGCCAGTATTTCTCCACCAGTTCGCTCTTGATGGCCACCTCTTCCTTCGAGAAGTATTTGGCGAAGAGCTCCCACGCCGTGTCGAGCATCTGCGTAATTTCGATATTGACGTCGATCGCCAGCAGTTTCTCCGAATAGTCGTAAGCGAACTTGAGCGCACGCTCGTCGTAGTCCGAAAGGTCGAAGCCGTTCTCCAGTTTGGTCTTGGCATTGGCCGCATCGGCGTAGAGACGCACGGCAGCGTTCATCACCTGCGGATGATCCTCGCGGGTCTTCTTGCCGATCACCAACTGTTTCAGACGCGACAGCGAACGGAACGGATCGACGATAACCTTACCCGTGTCCGAATCGTTGCGCAGGAACAACTGACCCTCGGTGATGTAACCCGTATTGTCGGGGATGGCGTGCGTGATGTCGCCGCCCGAAAGGGTCGTCACCGCGATAATGGTGATCGAGCCGCCGTTGGGCAACTGCACGGCCTTCTCATAGATCTTCGCCAGATCGGAGTAGAGCGAACCGGGCATCGAGTCCTTCGAAGGAATCTGATCCATACGGTTCGATACGATGGCCAGCGCATCGGCGTAAAGGGTCATGTCCGTCAGCAGCACCAGCACCTTTTCACCCTTATCGACGGCGAAATATTCGGCGGCGGTCAAGGCCATGTCCGGCACGAGCAGACGCTCCACCGGGGGATTCTCCGTGGTATTGACGAACGAAACGATGCGATCGAGCGCACCGGCGTTTTCGAACACCTGCTTGAAGTAGAGGAAGTCGTCGTTCGAGAGACCCATGCCGCCCAAGATGATCTTGTCGGCCTTGGCACGCAGGGCCACATTGGCCATCACGGCGTTATAGGGCTGATCCGGGTCGGCGAAGAAGGGAATCTTCTGGCCCGTCACGATCGTATTATTGAGGTCGATGCCGGCGATACCCGTGGCGATCAGCTCCGACGGCTGGATGCGGCGGAACGGATTCACCGTCGGACCACCGATCTCGCGGGCTTCGCCCTCGATCTGCTCGCCGCCCTCGATGGGTTCGCCGTAGGCGTTGAAGAAACGGCCCGCCAGGTTGTCCGAAACGCGCAGCTTCGGGGGTTCGCCGTGGAAAATAACCTCCGAATCGGTGGTAATACCCTCCGTGCCCGCGAAAACCTGCAAAGTCACCTGGTCGCCCATAATCTTCACCACCTGGGCCAACTTGCCGCCTACGGTGGCCAGCTCGTCATTACCCACGCCCTCGGCACGCAGCGTCACGGTCGCCTTGGTAATGTTTTCAATCTTGGTATATATCTTCTGAAATGCTCGTGTTGTCATACCGCGCCTTATTTGGATTCTTTTTCACTCACTGTTTTCTCGATCTGACGGCGGTAGTCCTCGAATTTCTCCGATTTCCACTCCGAATAGTTCATCTGACGGAAGAGGTTGATCAGGCCCTTGAAGAACGATGCGCACTCCTCGAAACCGGTGAACCCGAACTCCCGGTCGCAGATGTCGAGCACCATCTCGTACATCATCTTCTGGCGTTCGATCGGGCAGTTGGCGTCGATCTCGTCGAAGGCGTCCTGCTGCAAGATCACGAAGTCGATCAGCTCCGACTTCCAGAACCGCTCGTGGTACTCCACCGGCACGCCGTCGTCACCCAGGATGTTGATCTGGTCGTTGGCCTCCTTACCGCGCTGCACGAGCGTCTTGCCCGTATAAACCTTCTCCACCCAGCCCTTTTCGATGCGGGTGTCGAGGTACTCCTCGATCTCGGGATATTCGAGGTATTTCGAGTAGGACTCCAGCGGGTCGATAGCCGGGTAACGCTTCGAATCGGCGCGGCCCTGCGAAAGGGCGTAGAAACAGCGGGCTGCCTTCTTCGTCGATTCGGTCACCGGCTCCTTGAGGTTACCGCCGGCAGGCGACACCGTACCCAGGAAGGTCACCGAACCCGTCTTGCCGTTGCTCAGCTTGACCAAACCGGCCCGCGCATAGAAGTTCGAAATGATCGCCGAAAGATCGACCGGGAAGGCGTCCTGGCCCGGAAGCTCCTCCAGACGGTTGGACATCTCGCGCAGCGCCTGCGCCCAGCGCGAAGTCGAGTCGGCCATAACGAGCACCTTGAGGCCCATCGAACGGTAGTACTCGCCGATGGTCATACCCGTATAAACGGACGCCTCACGCGCCGCGACGGGCATGTTCGAAGTATTGCAGATGATGATGGTACGTTCCATGAGCTTGTGGCCCGTGCGGGGATCGACCAGCTCGGGGAACTCTTTGAAAATCTCGACCACCTCGTTGGCACGCTCGCCGCAGGCCACGATGATAATTACGTCGGCATCGGCCTGCTTCGAAATCGCATGCTGGAGCACCGTCTTGCCCGCACCGAAAGGTCCGGGGATGAAGCCCGTACCGCCCTCGGCCAGCGGGTTGAAAGTGTCGATGGCCCGCACGCCCGTCTCCATGACGCGCGAGGGGCGCGGCTTCTCCCGGTAACAGCGCACGGCCTGCTTCACGGGCCACCGCTGAACCATCGTAATATCGTGATCCCGGCCGTCGGCATCGGTGATGACGGCGATCGTGTCCGTAACCTTGTACTCTCCGGCGGGCACGAC
>ENA-ORSS01003678-ORSS01003678.1-human-gut-metagenome-genome-assembly--contig:-NODE-3678-length-12203-cov-4.857507_pt1 | contig 12203 bp, 8 predicted proteins | sample MGYA00241899_ERZ509162 | MGnify/ENA primary metagenome ERZ509162 (study PRJEB26280, sample SAMEA2338641) | human gut metagenome | biome: human gut; feature: human-associated habitat; material: faeces... | reverse complement strand
CCCCGCCATACCCGAGCCGGCCAGATACTCCGCGAGTCCCGCCTGCAGCGGGCGGCCGAACACCTTGTGCACGGACGGGTTGCGCAGATCGCAGTCGATGACGAGCACGCGCCGACCCTGCCGCGTGAGTGCGTCGGCAAGCTGGCACACGAACGTCGTCTTGCCCTCGCCCGGAGCGGCGCTCGAGACCAGCATGGTGCGGTAGTCATGGCGCTGCATGGCTTTGTCGATGCGCATGGAAACGATGCGCATGGCCTCACAATAGGCGCTGCTGTGCGCCATCGCCTCCGAGAGCGCCGCCGAGGTCGTGCGGCTGCGCTTTTTGACGCGCACCGCTGGCAGCGCACCGAGATAGCGCGCGCTCGTGACCTGCTGCAGATCGTCGCGGCTCATGACCGTCACACGCGCACGGCCGGACAGATACAGCAGCAGCAAACTCAGCAGCGCGCCGATGACCGCGCCGCGCACGAGCGGCTGCCGCCACGAAAACGGATTCGACGGCTGCGTCGGCACGCCGGTCTGATCCATCATGACCAGTTCCGTCGGTCCGACCACCAGCTCCGCCACATCCGGATAATGCGCGATGACCGACTGCAGCACATCATAGCACTGCTGCGCATCCGTGCCGGTCACGCTCAGCGTGCACAGGTTCGTGTCCTCCTCCGACGTCGCGGAGATCACGGGCAGCGCCGTCAGGCCGGTGTCTGCGCACACGGCGCTGTCGAGCAGACCGCTCGTGAGAATATACGGAAACGTCTTGGCCATCTGTGCCGCGGTCGCCGTGCCGGTGCCGGACTGCGCCGTGCCGCCGGCATTGACGAGAAACGTTATCGAGGCCGTATACTGCGCGCGGTAGCTCAGGCGGGCATAGCCGCCGAACAGCGCCGTGCACAGCACGATCAGCACCAGACACAGCCACCACAGGCGGCGGAGGCTGCGTGCAAACAGCCCCAGCAGGTCTGCGGCCCAGACGGTGCTCTCTTGTCTGTGTTCGTTCATGGCTTCTCCTCCGTCTGCACACCGTAGCCATAACCGTAGCCATAGCCATAACCGTAACCGTAGCTCTGCCGGTCACTGACGGACGCGACATAGGCGTTATTGAATACGCAGCCGAGCACCTCGGCATCCGACCGGCGCAGCACGTCGATGCAGTCGTTGAGTGCGCGCACCGGTGCCTGATCCTGCCGGACGACGAGAATGGCCGCATCCGCCAGATCGGCGATGCACTCGGCGTCGCCGCCGGCGCTCATCGGCGGGGTGTCGATGATGATGACGTCCATGCGTGTGCGCATCTGCGCGAGCAGGTCGCGCAGGCGCTCGCCGCCGAGCAGATCGGCGGTGCTGCCCACACCCTTGCGGCTGAGGATCGTATAGATGCCGCGCCGCGTATCCTCGCGCACGAGCTTTTTGACCGGTGCATCGCCGCGCAGATACGTCTCAAGCGGGAAAAACTCCTCCTGCTGGCAGTCGAGCAGCTTGTACAGCGCGGGCTTTTTCATGTCCAGATCGATCAGCAGGACGTTTTTGTGCCGCCGCGCCATGGCCAGCGCCAGATTCACGGCCACGGTGCTCTTGCCCTCGTCCTCAAGCAGGGAGGTGACCAGGATCGTTCTGCCCTGCGCGCGGCGCATCAGGTAATCCACGCGCGTGCGCAGGCGCTTGAACGTCTCAACGAAGGCAAAGCCCGTCGTCGGGTTCGTGATGAGGATGCTCGTCTTACGCTTACGCAGGCACAGCTGTGCGCGCAGCGTTTTGTACTTTTTTTCATGGCGCACGGTCGCAAGCAGGCGCGTGTCGAGCTTCTGCTCCACGTCCGCCTCGCACTTGACCGTGTCGCGCAGATACACGCGCACCGCCAGATACAAGGCCGCCGCGAACAGCCCCGCAAGACCGCTGAGCTTTGCGATGCGCACAGCGCCGGAGCTGTTGGCCGGCGCGACCGGCACCGCCGGGCGGCACAGCACGTCGAGCGCCACGTCGCCGAGGAGCTTATTGGCCTGCTCGTTATAGTTGCGCAGGACGCTCTGCGTGATGCGGTGCGCGTCGCGCTGCGTGGGCGCGCTGACCGTCATCGTCAGCAGGTTCGTCTCGGGGATCTGCTTGGCCTTGATCGTGCCGCTGGCCGCGCCGATGTCGTTGGTGATGCACTTGCGCATCACGTCGCCCTCAAAGAATGTCGAGAGCGTCTCCGCCATTGACGAGGCGGTGTTGAGGTTTGCGTAGACCGTGCTGCCGTTGCGCACGGAGACCACAAACGTCGTCTGCGTCTGGTACACGGGGCGGTAGAGCAGCGTGGCGGCAATGTAGCCGCAGGCGGCGACCGTGGCGGCAAACATCAGGATCAGCCCGAGCTTGCGCCACAGCTCCCGCGCGATCAGCAGCAGCGGAATGTGTTCCGGCTGCGCGGAGGTCTGCGTTTTCTGTTCGTCCATCGATCCACCGCCTCTTATTCCACCACGACGATCTGCCGCGTGTGGCTCTCAGTACCGCCGCTGCGATAGGTGAAGACCACCTCATACACACCGGGCTCGTTGCTGTTCACGGTCGAGCTCGCCGTGACGCCGCTCTTGCTGTCGCTGTCACCGACACCGGCGACGTAGTCCATCGGCGCATAGCTGCTGCCGGCCGGAAGATAGATCAGATACTCCGTGAGCATGATGCGCGCGGGATTGGGGTCCCCCGCCGTGACCTCGACCGTGACGGGCACGGACGCCGTGTCGCCGAGGCTGTTGGTCACGCGCAGCTCCGCCGTATGCGTGCCGGTGATGGCCAGCGAGCTGCCGTCGGTCAGCGCGATCTTGACGCGGCCGGAGAGGTCGCCGTCAATGCTGTCGTGCGCGGTGACATAGCTCGACAGGACGCGGCTCCCGCCCGTGCGGCAGACCAGCGGCTGCGAGAGCGTGAAGCGCGGCTTTACATAGTCCGTGTAGCGCACGGCGCGCGTTGCCTTCGTCACATGGTGGTTCGAGTCAAAGGCCGCGTAGGTGACGCGCACCGTGCCGTCGTCGTTGCGGCCGGAAACGCCCTCGACGACCAGCGACGCCGTGACGTCGCCGTCCTCGGCGTCTGTCGCCGTCACACCGGCGAGCAGCACCGCATCATCCGCGCCGGTCGGCACGGAGATGACCTCGCTGTCAAACAGGATCTCCGGCGCGGCGCCGCCATAGGCGGCCGCCTGATAAATGCGCGTGCCAAGCACGCCCAGAACGGACAGCGCCAGCGCGACCGCCAGGATCACAGGAGTCAGTTTCTTCACAAAAACACCTCTCTCATTGCTTCAGAAAAACGGCCGGAAGCGACCGGCAGGCAGCGGTTCGCTGCGCAGGATCAATTCGGGATTGCGCGTGATCAGCTGCTCGGAGAGCCGCTCGGAAAAATGCTCGGCCAAATTGTCCCACGCGCTCAGCAGCTCCGGCGTGCGCACATCCGGACGGTGCGCGTCGCTGGCGATGCAGCCGACGAGCCCGTGCGTGAGCATCGCCTCGGCCAGAGTCTGCGCCCCGCGGCCGAAGCGGCCGAAGAGGCTGCCCTTATTCACCTGCAGCACGACGCCGCGGTTGACCCAGTCATACAGATAGTTCGGCATCCGCTGCAGACCGTAATACCGCTCCGGATGCGCCACGACCGGCCAATACCCGGCCGCAAGCAGCTCGTCGAGCAGGCGCTCGATGCGCAGCGGGTCTTCGTGAAAGCCAAACTCGATGAGCAGGTAGCGCCCACCATTGATCGTCAGCAGCCGCCCCTCGCGCAAAAGCTTTGGCACGTCGCCCGTGCCGAAGATCTCCATACCGAGCGAGAGCTCAAGCGGGATGCCCGCCTCGCGCACGGCCGCGCACAGGCAGTCAAAGCGCACCTGCAGCGCCGGGGATGCGTAGTTTTCAAACGCGCCGCGCTGATTGCTGTGCGGCGTGGCGACCAGATGCGTCACACCGGACTCCGCCGCCACGGCGGCCATCAGCACCGACGTCTCCAGATCCGGTGCGCCGTCATCGACCCCCGGAAGAATATGTGTGTGCAGATCGATCATAGATACCCTCCACGATTTCTACGCCAACACTTACCGATCTTGCCCATTGCCGTCACGGCGCGCTCTGCTCGCACAGGCGCGTGCCGTGCAGGACATAGCGGCGGTCGCAGCGTCCGGCTGTCGCAGCGCGGTGCGTGATGAGCACGCACGTCTGCACGCGGCCGCTGTGCATGAGGTTAGCGAGCATCTGCCGCTCGGTGGTCTCGTCGAGCGCGCTGGTGGCCTCGTCGAGCAGCAGCACCTGCGTGCCGCGCAGCACGGCGCGGGCCACGGCGATGCGCTGCGCCTGTCCCTCGGACAGGCCGTGACCGAGCTCACCCGTGCGGGCATAGATGCCGTCCGGCAGCTGGGACACAAAATCATACGCGCAGGCGGTCTCGAGCGCAGAAACGAGCTCCGCATCCGTCGCCTCCGGACGCACCATGCGCAGGTTGTCGGCGATCGTACCGGCAAAGACGGTGTTGCCCTGCGGCACATAGCTGAAGGCCGCGCGCGTCGCGGCCGAGGCCGGCAGACGCTGTCCGTCCACCCCGGTGAGGCTGACGCTGCCCTGCGCCGGGCGGATCAGACCGAGCATGAGGCGGATCATCGTGGTCTTGCCCTCGCCGGACGGGCCGGTGAGCGCCACGACCTCGCCGGGCGCGGCGTGAAAGTCCACATGCTCGAGCACAGGCTCGCCGCCGGGATAGGCAAAGGTCACATCGCGCAGCTCCACCGTGCACGGTGTCGGGATCGGTGCGGTCTCGCGCGCGCCGGGCTCTTCCGGCAGGTCCGCGATGGCCATGAGGCGGCCGGCGGACGTCGTGATCGAGATCGCCGACGGCACAAGCCCGATGAGCGCGGAAAACGCGCTGCGCAGCATGGTCGTCAGCTGCAGAAACATCATCATCGCGCCGTAGGAGATCGCGTGCGTCCACAGCCGGTAAGCGCCCCAGCCGAAGCATCCGGCCGAGACGAGCAGCCCGACGACCGACATCACAAAGCCCGCAACGACGGAAAAGCGGTTGTAGTCAAGATACGTCTCGCGGTATTTCTCCTGCATGGCGCACATCCGGTCACGAAAGCCGTCCATGATGCCGAAGGCCTTGACCGATGTGAGGTTGCGCAGCGAGTCCTCGTGAAATGACATGACCTCGCTGCTGATATCCTTCATGCGCCGGTTATATCCGCGCATGCGGTGCACGAGCGTGCGCGAACACAGCACGGACAGCGGCGCGCCGATGAGCGCGATGAGCGCCATGACGGGGTCATAGCACAAGATAATGATCAGCGAACCGAGAAACTGCACCGCCGCCGACACAAAGCTCGGCAGCAGCCCCGTCACGCCCCCGGCCACCGCGCCGACATCGGTGTTGAGGCGGTTGAGCAGGTCGCCGGAGCGAAACTGCTCGAGCGAGACCCAATCGGTGCGCAGGATGCAGTCGTAGACCTCCGCCTGAATACCGTTTTGCACGCGGATGTCGACAATGGCGGCGATGCGCGATGCCGCCGCCTGCATGGCGGCGCTGCCGAGCAGCAGACCGGCCATCCACGCCGCGGCCGACCAGATCGCCCCGGTCTCAAACCCGGTGACGACGTCAATGAGCGTCTTCATGGCCACGCTCGACAGCAGCGAGAGCGCTGTGCCGAGAATGCCGAGCAGGATATGGATGCCGACGGCGGCGCGGTAGCGGCGGATGTAGGCAAAGATCCACTTTGCCTCCTGCCGCATCTCCCGCAGTGAGCCGTCGCACACCTTTTGTCGGAGCTTGCGCGTGATGGCCATATATCTCATCTCGTTCCGTGATAATCCCACTTTTTGACAGTAAATGAGTCTAATCGCATACAGAGCATATTGTATCATAATCCGACGGAAATCCACAATATCCGATTGCTACATCTTTTCTGGGAATTCAGGGTGTTTATACGTGATTTTGCAAAAAGCGGCCGGAGCATGAGCTCCGGCCGTAAGCCTGTGGCGTATTTTCTAGTCAGCGGTTTTCCTCGATCTCCACCGGCAGGCCGGTGAGATAGCGCCGCACCATGTCAAAGGCGTGGTTGGCCGCTGCGTGCTTGATGCGCACGCGCCCCCACTTGTCCTTGTGCAGCGTGCGGAAAAACGTCCCGTCCGGTGTGGCGAGCGCCACAAAGAGCGTGCCGACGGTGTGCACACCGTCGCCCTCCGGTCCGGCAAGACCGGTGATGCTCATGGCAAGATCCGTGCCGAATATGGTGCGCGCGTGCTCCGCCATCGCACCTGCGACCTCGGGGCTGACTGCGCCGCAGCGCGCGATGAGCGCGGGGTCGACATCCAGCAGCCGGGTCTTGGTGTCGTTATTATAGGCGATGATGCCGCCGGCAAATATCGCCGACGCGCCCGGCACGTTCGTGAGCATATCGCCGAGCATGCCGCCGGTGCAGCTGTCGGCCACGGCGATGGTCTTCTGCTGCCGGAGCAGGAGCTCGGCCGCGCAGGTCTCGATATTCGGCGTGTCAACGCCGTAGGCGAAGGCGCCGAGCTCGCGCTGCACGCGCGCGAGGCACGGGGCGATCATGGCCTCGGCCTCGGCCTCTGTGGGGGCCTTTGCCGTGATGCGCACAAGGCACTCCCCCTCCTTGGCATAGGGCGCAAGGGTGGGATTGCGCATCTCGTTCATGAGATCGCGCAGCTGATACTCCATCGTGCCCTCGCCGATGCCGAAGATCTTGACATTGTGCGAGACGATGATCCCGTCGCCGCGCGCGGCGAGCAGCGGGCGCACACGGTAGCGCAGCAGCGGCTCGCACTCCAGCGGCGGGCCGGGCAGCATGATGACCATGCAGCCGTCCGCCTCAAACGCACAGGCAGGCGCCGTGCCCCAGTCGTTTTGCAGCACGGTGCAGCCGCGCGGCAGCATGACCTGCTGCAGGTGGTTCTCGGTCATGTAGGTGTGGCGCTCGCGGTACAGGCCGCGCAGGCGTGCCTCCTCCGCCTCGTTGAGCTCGAGCGGGATGCCGAACGCGCCGGCCACGACCTCCTTGGTCAGGTCGTCGCACGTCGGGCCGAGGCCGCCGGTCGTGATGATGAGGTCGGCGCGGGTGCGGGCAAGCTGCACCGCCTGCTCGAGCCGCGCGCGGTTATCGCCGACGACGGTCTGCCAATAGACATTGATGCCCAGCTCCGAGAGCAGGCGCGCGACAGCCGCCGCGTCGGTATTGATGGTGTCGCCGAGGAGCAGTTCGGTGCCGACGGCAATGAGTTCTGCGTTCATAAATCGATCCGGATCCTTTCAATTCCGTCCACTGCCTCGCGCACGAGCGCGTCAATGTCGAGCGCGGCCTCCGCCTCTGCGACCTCCGCCACGGTCGGGCGGGTCTTGGGGTGGCGCGGGGTAAAGACCGTGCAGCAATCCTCATACGGGAGGATGGATGTGTCAAATGTGCCGATGTCGCGCGCGATCTTCACGATATCGCGCTTGTCCATGCCGATGAGCGGCTGGAGCACGGGCAGGTGCGTCACGGCCTGCGTGCAGGCCATGGCCTCCATGGTCTGGCTGGCGACCTGACCGAGATTTTCGCCGGTGACGATGGCCTTGCACTCGTTGTGCGCGGCGATGTCCTCGGCGATGCGCATCATGAATCTGCGCATGATGAGCGTGAAATATTCCTCCGGGCAGGCGCGGCGGATCTCCTCCTGGATGTGCGTGAAGGGCACGATCTGCAGCGTCATGCGGCCGGTGTAGGCCGTGAGCTCCTTAGCCAGCGAGATGACCTTTTCCTTGGCCAGCTCCGAGGTATACGGGAAGGAGAAAAAGTGCACCGGGATCAGGCGCACGCCGCGCTTGGCGATCATGTACGAGGACACGGGGCTGTCGATGCCGCCGGAGAGCATCGTCACGGCGGCGCCGTTGCAGCCGACGGGCATGCCGCCCGCCGCCTCGACGGCCTGCGCGTGGACATACGCCGCCTGCTCGCGCACCTCGAGGCGCACGGTCAGCTCCGGGTCGTGCACGTCGACGACCGTGTCGGGATACGCCTCGGCAAGCTCGCCGCCGACGTACTGCGACAGCTCAATGCTCGTCATGGGGAAGCGCTTGTCCGAGCGCTTGGTCTCGACCTTGAAGCTGCGCGCCGCCGTCATCGCGTCGTGCAGGTAGGTCTTGGCGAGCGCCGTGATGGCGTCCTTGTCCTTTTCACAGGCGGCCGCGCGCGTGATCGTCGCGATGCCGAACACCTTGCGCACGGCGTCATACGCCGCGTCGAGATCGGCCGCGTCGTCGGCAGCCTCGATGTAGAGCGCCGACTGCAGATACGTCACGCGGAAGTGGCCGATGGGCTTGAGGCGGCGCTTGACGTTTGCGACCAGCCTCTCTTCAAAATAGTGCTTGTTGAGCCCCTTGAGGAAGATCTCTCCGGGCTTGCAGAGCAGCAGATCCTTCATAAATCGTTCGTTCCTTTTCTTTCAGGATATCACAGGCAGCGCTCGACGAGCGTGATGAACACGCCGATCGACCATGCGCCGAGCCACACGAGCAGCAGACACACGAGCGCACCGAGGATCAGCCCGATGAGCGAGCAGACATACCCGACCGTGCGCGGCGTGCCGTTGAAGCCGAGGCTTTTGGCGCGCGCGGAATAGATCAGACCGATGATGCCCGTGACGACCGAGCCGAGCGCCGTGTAGCCGAACACGAGCAGCGCGCACGACACGATGCCGAGCACCATGGCGACGGTGGCCTCGTGCTTGCCGGGCAGCGGGGCGGGCGGCTGATACCAATTATAGTTGTTGTTGTACATGACGAAGCTCCCTTCTCATGTTATTGCTACATAACACTGTGTTGGATTTGTTCACATTACATAAGGGAGAGTATCATAAAAACGATTACACTGCCAGCCAAACCTACGATAGAGCAAACCAACCCAGCAGTCAGCATGCCACTGTTGCAGCCATCTTTTTTCCCACATCCAGCAAGAACAATTCCAACAATACCCACCAAAAATGAAATGATGGACGTAATAAAATAGCTAACAAACAAAGACATGAACAGCATAGCAGCAGACACAATTCCTAATACCATGCTTGCGATAGCCAATCCGCTTCTCTGCTGTGCGTACCCATTTGGTGCAGCATACGGCTGGCAGGGCGAATAAGGCTGTTGATACTGCGGTTGCTGCGGATTTATTGGATTGCCTTGACTGCACGGCGTGTCAGTTTTTAGCCATTTTTCATCTATTTTTTCTTTCATAGTAATCCCCTCCGAGTTGCATCTCTATTTTTAGTTCAAAATTGCTAAACATCTAAACATACGTATGGCCGCCGGGCTCACGGCTCGGCGACGGAGAAATCATACGTGCGGTACTGGATGGCCTCCGCCAGGTGCGCAAGTCCGATGGTCTGCGCCCCGTCGAGATCGGCGATCGTGCGCGCGACGCGCAGGATGCGGTCATAGCTGCGGGCGGTAAGCGCCATGGCGTCAAACGCCTGATGCATGAGCTGCTCGCACTCGGGCGAGAGCGCGCAGAACTGCGCAAGGGCGCGCGGTCCCATGTGCGCATTGGTCGCGGTGGTGTCGTTCCCGTAGCGCGCGCGCTGCACGGCGCGGGCGGCGTTGACACGCGCGCGGATGGTCTCCGACGACTCTCCGGCCGAGGGCTCGGTGAGCTCGTCAAAGTCCAGCGCCGGCACCTCGACGATGATATCGATGCGGTCGAGCAGCGGGCCGGATACGCGCGCATGGTAGCGGCGCACGTCGCGCGGCGAGCAGCGGCAGCGCCCCGAGGGATGCCCGTACCAGCCGCACTTGCAGGGGTTCATGGCGCACACGAGCATGAAGCGGCTCGGATACGTCACGGAGCCGGTCGCGCGCGAGATGGTGATGCTGCCGTCCTCGAGCGGCTGGCGCATCGTCTCGAGCACGGCGGGCGAAAACTCCGGCAGCTCATCGAGAAAGAGCACGCCGTTGTCGGCAAGGCTCATCTCGCCCGGCTGCAGCGCGCTGCCGCCGCCGGACATGGCGACGTTCGACACCGTGTGGTGCGGGGCGCGAAACGGCCGGATGCGCACGACGGGGTCGTCCGGCGTCGTGAGACCGAGGACGGAGTAGATCTGCGTGGTCTCGATCATTTCGGCGCGGTTCATCGCGGGCAGAATGGTCGGCAGGCGCTTGGCGAGCATGGACTTGCCCGCGCCCGGCGGCCCGACAAGCAGGATGTTGTGCCCGCCGGCGGCGGCCACCTCGAGCGCGCGCTTGACGTTCTCCTGCGCCTTGACCTCGGCAAAATCGACCGCAAAGTGCGGCGCGGCCGAAAACGCCGGCGGCGGCATGGGCGCGATGGGCTTGTCCCCACGCAGATGGTGCACGAGCTGCGAGATGTTCTCGACCGGGTACACCGTCACGCTCTCGGCAAAGGCGGCCTCGGCCGCGTTGCCCGCCGGGACAAAGAGCTCCCTGAGCCCGAGCTGTTCGGCCGCGAGCGCCATCGTGAGCGCGCCGGTGACGGGGCGGATCTCCCCCGCGAGGCTCACCTCGCCGAAGAAGGCCGCCGTCGCCGGCGGCTGGCGGATCTCCCCCGTGGCGCACAGGATACCCAGCAGCACCGGCAGGTCATAGAGCGTGCCGGCCTTGCGCGTGTCCGCCGGGGCAAGGTTCACCGTCAGGCGGCTGACCGGAAACTTCATGCCGTTGGTCTTGATGGCGCTGCGCACGCGTTCGCGCGCCTCCTTGACGGCCGCATCCGGCAGGCCGACGATATCAAACCCCGGCAGACCGTTGGACACGTGGCACTCCACGCTCACGGCGTAGCCGCTCACACCGCGGCAGCCGAGGGACTGGATCTTGGACAGCAAACCGTTCGCCTTCTTTCACGGACGATGCCCCGGCGTTGACCGGGGCGCCGTCACTCGGATTTTGGGTTTACGCTTCGGTATCGGGCTCCGTGTCGCCGACGACGGCGATGTGCAGCTCCTCAAGCTGGTGCGGCTCGACGGTGCCGGGCGCGCCCATCATGACGTCCTGCGCGTTTTTGTTCATCGGGAACGGGATGATCTCCCGGATGCTGTCCTCGCCCGCGAGGAGCATGACCATGCGGTCGACACCCGGGGCAATGCCGGCGTGCGGGGGCGCGCCGTAGCAGAAGGCGTTGTACATGGCCGGGAACTTGGCCTTCACATCGTCCTCACCGAGGCGCACGAGCTCGAACGCCTTGACCATGATCTCAGGATCGTGGTTTCGCACCGCGCCGGAGCTGAGCTCGACACCGTTGCAGACGAGGTCATACTGGAAGGCGTTGATGTCGAGCGGATCGACCTCGCCGCGCTCGGCCTGCTCGAGGATCTCAAGGCCGCCGTTCGGCATCGAGAACGGGTTGTGGCAGAATTCCAGCTCGCCGGACTCCTCGCCGATCTCGTACATGGGGAAGTCCACGATCCAGCAAAATTCGTACCGCTCGGTGTCCATGTGGCCCGGCACGGCCGCGCCGAGCTTCGCGCGCAGCACGCCCGCCGTCTTCTGCGCGGCGGTCTTTTTGCCGGCCGTCACGCCGACGAAGCAGCCTGGCTTGAGGCCGAGCGCCGCCGTGATCTCGGCGGTGCGATCCGTGAGGAACTTTGCGATGCCGCCGGAGAAATTGCCCTGCTCATCGACCTTGAACCAGTAGGGCTTGCTGCCGGACTGCACCTCCACGTCAGCGCAGAGCTTGTCGACGGCCTTGCGCGCAAGCGTGCACTCGGGCACGACGACGGCCTTGACGGTGTTGCCCGCGGCAAAGGGCGCAAAGTCGCTGCCCGCGACGAGCGCCGTCATATCCTGCACGGTCAGATCGATGCGCAGGTCGGGCTTGTCCGAGCCGTAGGTGTCCATCGCGTCGCGATAGGAAATGCGGCGGAAGGGCGCCTCGGACGCGATGTTGTACTTGCCGTACTTGGCGAAGATCGGCGGGAGCACGTCCTCGAGCACGGCAAACACATCGTCCTGCGTGGCAAAGGCCATCTCCATGTCGAGCTGATAGAATTCGCCGGGGCTGCGGTCGCCGCGGGCGTCCTCGTCACGGAAGCACGGGGCGATCTGGAAATAGCGGTCGAAGCCCGCCGTCATGAGCAGCTGCTTGAACTGCTGCGGCGCCTGCGGCAGGGCGTAGAACTTGCCGGGGTGCTTGCGCGCCGGCACAAGATAGTCGCGCGCGCCCTCGGGGCTGGACGCCGTGAGGATGGGCGTGGTGA
>ENA-ORSS01003664-ORSS01003664.1-human-gut-metagenome-genome-assembly--contig:-NODE-3664-length-12247-cov-2.310531_pt1 | contig 12247 bp, 8 predicted proteins | sample MGYA00241899_ERZ509162 | MGnify/ENA primary metagenome ERZ509162 (study PRJEB26280, sample SAMEA2338641) | human gut metagenome | biome: human gut; feature: human-associated habitat; material: faeces... | reverse complement strand
TCTTCGAAAATGCGCATACTATCCGGAATGAATCTTCCGGCGGGGAAGACGAAACCACCTTTGGAGATATTTACGGAGCGGAATCGTCCGGCAAAAGAGTAGAGTTCTTTTAATGCCGTACGATGGATGTCGCAGATGTATTTGACTGAAAATTTTGTTTTTTGGGTTAGCTTTTCCGTGAACAAGATTTCCGCCATCAAGAATCCTTCGAATTCTGCGTTGTGAAGAATCTCTTCATCCGTGATTCCGAGTAAATTCGGGAGAATCTCTCCCTCTTCGCCATTGGTGGTGTATCTGTTCATGGCTTTGATTTTTAACAAAGTTATAGAAATCCGTCAATTACTCCAAATTTATTTGTGATTTATGATTTATGATTTATGCTAAAGACTTATCTTTGTGTTTTCGGCAAGGCCGAGTTACAAGTTGACAGGTTGTATGTTACAGGTTCTTGGGAATAATAATGCACCTGCTGATGAACGTGTCGGGATTCAACTTGTAACCTGTAACTTGCTGAAGGCAATTTATCTGATTTCTGGTAACTCGATACCTTTTATTTTGCGGTATAAATTTAAAGCGTAAGAATCTGTCATTCCAGAGACGTAATCTGTTACCGTTTGTATTTTCGTGTAAATGGAATCATCTTGATGAACCTTGTACTGTTCTGGCATGACGGATAGAATATTCCGGGCATAATAGGTTTCTGGTTTCAGAACAGCATCAATATATTCTTTTAATATGGTGGCAAGGATTTTGAAGCCTGCAATCTGTATTTGAGTAACGATATTGGTGTGATAAATCCGGGAATAGGCTAATTCGGTACAGGTTTCATAGGCTTGTTTATTGGTGCCTGTTAAATGATGTATCAAGCTGCCTTGAAAGGTTCCGTTCATGATTGCCTCGTAGTTTTGGCAAAAGATGTCTGCACAGGCATTGATTAATTTATTAATAATACCTGCACGTAGAAATGCGATACATTCGTTTTTGTCCGTGACAATCTTGAAAGTTCTGGAGATCGTCTTTAAATCTTCCTTGTCTGTATCTTTGTCGTAAAAGTTAAGAAGTATCCGGGTCGTTTCATCATAAGATAGAATTTTCAGCTTATGAGAGTCTTCAATATCCATGATCTGATAGCAAATATCGTCAGCGGCTTCCACTAGATAAACGAGTGGGTGGCGGACGTATTGCAAAGGTTTTGAGTTGAGTTGGATAATACCAAGTTCTTCGGCTACTTCCTTGTATATTTCTTTTTCACTTTGAAAAAAGCCGTATTTGTGTCCTTTAAGGGAGGCTTTAGATTCAAATGGGTATTTAACAATGGATGCGAGAGTGGTAAAGGTCATTGTGTAACCACCTGGCCTACGTCCGTTAAAGCTATGGGTTAATAATCGGAAAGCATTTGCGTTACCTTCGAAATGACTGATGTCAGCCCATTCCTCGTCCGTCAGAAGTTTTTTCAAGTATTGCCCTTCTCCTTCCGTGAAAAAGTAAGAAATTGCCTCTTCTCCGGAATGCCCGAAAGGAGGATTCCCCAAATCATGTGCTAAACAAGCCGTACTAACAATGGTTCCGATTTCTTCGAGGATTTCCGGGTGTTCCAATGCCTCTTTGGTTTTAACAAATTGTGCAATCTTGTTTCCTAGCGAACGTCCCACGCTGGCTACTTCTAGGCTATGAGTTAGACGGTTATGTACAAAGATATTACCCGGTAATGGGAATACCTGTGTTTTATTTTGTAATCGTCGAAACGGAGAGGAAAAGATTAAACGATCGTAGTCTCTTTGAAATTGTGATCGGTCATGAGAGCGAAACATGGTAATAGTACTTCCCGGGTGATAACGTCTCGATGATAATAATTTATTCCAGTCCATCATGGTAGTTCAGATTACAAATTTGTAGGTTACAGGTTTAAGTAAAGTATATCAATTGGAGACCTGTAACGGCTATACAAATGTAGTAATAAAAAAAAGAGGAAGCAAACTGCTTCCTCTTTTGATCTTTATTTTGAAATGAAGTGGTAATGACTACCAAATCTTTCGAATGCTGCTTTGTCAAGCGTTTCACGGTGATCCGGATGAGCAATATTTATTAAGGTTTTTGCTCTTTCTTGAAGTGTTTTACCATAAAGGTCTGCGATACCAAATTCTGTAACAATGTAGTGTACATCGAAACGAGTGGTAACAACTCCGGCTCCGTTTAACAAGGTCGGGCAAATTTTGCTCACGCCTTTGTTTGTTACTGCCGGTAATGCAATAATCGGTTTTCCACCTTCGCTGGCTGCTGCTCCGCGGATGAAGTCTAATTGACCACCACTACCACTGTAAAATTTAATACCCAAAGAATCTGCGTTGACTTGACCCGTGATGTCAACAGAAAGGGCCGAGTTGATCGCCGTCATTTTCGGTTGTTGCGCGATGATGAACGGATCGTTCGTGTAACCTACATCCATCATAGCTACTCCAGGGTTGTCATCGATGAAGTCATATACTTTTTTGGATCCCATCAAGAAGGTTGATACGATCTTACCTTTGTCGAATTTCTTATTCATGTTGTTGACAACACCTTTTTCATACAAGGGTAATACTCCGTCAGCAAACATTTCCGTGTGAATACCTAAGTTTTTGTGGTTTCCTAATTGGGAAAGTACTGCATTGGGGATGGCTCCGATTCCCATTTGTAGAGTAGCTCCATCTTCGATCAAAGAGGCTACATTTTTACCGATAGCAATATCTTGCTCTGTTAATGTTGCCGGATGAGCCTCGATAAGTGGAGTATTATCCTCGCAGAAGATGTCGATGTCTGATAATTTGATGATAGCATCTCCCCATGCTCTAGGAACGTTCGGGTTGATAACACCAATAACGATTTTTGCATTCTGTACGGCAGCTAACGTGGCATCAACAGAGGTTCCCATGGATACAAAACCATGCTTGTCCGGGGGACAAACTTGGATCATGGCAACATCAACCGGGTGAATACCGCTTCTGATCAGTTTCTGGGTTTCACTCAAATGAACGGGTACATAATCTGCATATCCTTCTTGAGTTGGTTTACGCACGTTACTGCCTACGAAATAGGATTCTAGGAAGAAGATTCCTTCGAATTCTGCTTCTGCATACGGGGCACTACCTTCCGTGTGCAAGTGTTGCAACTTGACGTCTCTCAATTCTCCTGCACGTCCTCTGTTGCAAAGAGCTTGAATTAGACCTTGGGGGGCACAAGCCACACTGTGAATGTGAATCCGGTCTCCGGATTTTACAACTTTTACAGCCTCTTCAAATGACACTGTTTTGATTCCTTGATACATAGCAAGTTATTTTGTTTTGATTTCTTATGATTTAATTATTAGCTAACCTCTTGAAAGAGGGGTGCAAGTTAACAACACTCTTTTAATTAAACAATTTTTTCCGTAATTATTAGTGTTCAATTTGTGACACGGTTTTTACTTACAGTAGCCAGCCTAGAATGGCCTTTCCCGTGAAAAGATAAATGTTCAAACCGATGATGTCGTTCGTTAGGGTGATAAACGGTCCGGTAGCTAGAGCTGGATCTATCTTTAGTTTATTGAGTAATAACGGGAATGCTGTACCGAACATGGATGCGAACATGATCACGATAAATAAGGATATAGTTACCGTGATGGGCATGGCAAGTGATGTTAGGTTGAAACAAAGGGATAGGATAAAAATGATGGAAGAACAGATGCAGGCATTTATGACCGCACATGAAATTTCTTTTGAGATACTCTGTAATATGTTTTTTGATGTCAGGGTGTTGGAGGCAAGTCCTTTTACCACGATGGCGGAAGACTGGATACCCACGTTTCCTCCCATGGCGGTGATAACAGGAATGAACATGGCTGTTGCTGGGAATAAGGCAATGTCTGCCTCGTAGAAAGAAATCATGTAGGCTGCAAGCATTCCTCCGAGTAAACCGATGATCAACCACGGGAGACGAGCTTTCGTTTGGTCCCAAATCGTGTCAGATGATTCCACGTCCTGCGAGATACCGGACATCATCTGGTAATCCTTGTCTGCCTCTTCACGGATAAAGTCGACTACGTCGTCGATGGTGATTCGTCCGACTAAGCGGCCTACCTGATCGATTACCGGGATGGCGACCAGGTCGTATTTTTGCATAATCAAAGCCACTGATTCCGCGGGTTCGTCGGTTTTGACCGAGATAATGTCAGGATAGTAAAGATTACTGATTTTTGCCGAGGTAGGGGCGGTAATGATTTTTTTCAGGGATAAACGTCCTTTTAGCTTGTTGTCGTCGTCGACTACATATATATTGTATATTTCATCCAGATTTTCAGCTTGACGGCTGACTTCCCGCAGACAGGTCAGGACGGTCCAGTTTTCATTTACCATCACCAGCTCTTTGGCCATTAACCCTCCGGCCGTATCCTCGTCATAATGCAACAAATCGACAATATCTCCTGCCTGTTCGAGGTCCTCCATATGCGACAACACTTCGTGTTGCTGTTCGTTAGGCATGCTCGCTACCAGATCGGCGGCATCATCCGAGTCCATATTGTCGATAAAACGACGGGCGATAGTTTCTGCCGGAAAAGATTCGATAAAATGTACTCTTTCCTCTTCGTCGATTTCTGCCAGTACGTCTCCTGCTTTTTCGTTATCCAGCAACAAGAATACGAATTGTGCCCTTTCATTATTCAGCTCCTCCAGGATTTCTGCTATATCTGCGGGGTGAAGCCCGGCAATTTGTTTGCTGACCTCGGTCTTGTTGCCGGCATCGATCAGTTCTTCCAACTGACTCAGAAATTCGTGGGTTAATTCAAATTGTTGCATCCTGAAAATTTTAGATCGTCGTTTTATGCTTTATCGCCAATGTTCCTGTTTTTCTCGATATCCTGGCAGAGCTGGAGGAAGTCGGTAATACCGAGCTGTTCAGGCCGTAAATTCAGATAGGGAGAGTCGAATCCCGGAGGAATGATCCCGCGGATTGAATTCCTGAGTGTCTTCCGGCGTTGATTGAACCCTGTTTTTACGACATTGAAGAATAGTTTCTCTTCACATCCCAGTTCCACGCGTTCGTTCCGGGTCAACCGGATGACTGCCGATTTGACTTTAGGAGGCGGATCGAAAACCTTCTCCCCTACGGTGAATAGATATTCGATGTGATAGAATGCTTGAAGAAAGACACTTAAAATACCATATGTTTTGCTACCCGGAGAGGCTGCAATCCGTTCGGCCACTTCTTTTTGTATCATACAGACCACCTGACGGACCAAATGCCGGTTTTCAATGATCCGGAAGAAAATTTGCGATGAGATATTGTAAGGTAGATTGCCGATCACAGAGAAAGGTTCCTGATAATATTGGCGGATATCTGTTTTCAGAAAATCTCCGTATAGAATCCGGTCCTGATATTCCGGTAATTCCTGATGCAGATAATCGATCGATTCCTGATCGATATCGATGGCCCGGACCGAAAATGCCGGATTGGCGAAAAGATGGCGGGTAAGTACACCCATCCCCGGACCGATTTCCAGTATATCCCGGGTGACAGGAAGTAAACTATCCGTAATTTTCCGTGCAATATTCTGGTCACGCAGAAAATGCTGTCCCAGACTTTTTTTAGCTCTGACAATACTCATGTTACAAAAGTATACAATTTCGGCGGAAAACGGTTTGGGCATGGGCATATTTTTGTACATTTGCAAACAATTTTATAAACCGATTTTCGTATGCACCCTCTTGTAAAAAATACGATAAAATTTTTTTTATTTCTGGCCGTATCGGCCTTTTTATTCTGGTTGGTCTACCGGGATCAGAATTGGGATGAATTGCTGACAGTGCTTAAAGAAGATGTGAATTATTTCTGGATCGGAGTAGCTTGTGTTATGGGGATTGCCAGTCACGTCAGCCGGGCCCTGCGGTGGCAGTTGCTGACCGCATCTATGGGGTATAGGATTTCTTTCGGGAATAGTTTTATGGGGGTGATGATCGGATATTTCGCCAATTTGGCTATCCCGCGGATGGGCGAGTTTACCCGTTGTGGGGTAGTCAGTAAATATGAGGAAGTTCCTTTTTCTAAATTATTGGGTACGGTTGTGACCGAACGGGTAATCGATATGATGATTTTATTGTTCCTGACCTTGATTGTCGTCATTACCCAGTTTAAACAAGTCGGTATTTTTTTAGATAATAATCAGGAGATTGAAGAGAAGGTGGTGAATATGTTCCATTCTTCATGGATGTTGTTGGTGTTGGTTGTTTTGGCGGCTGTCGGTTGGTTGTTTTGGCGGTTGATCCGTAAAACTCGTTTTAAAGAACGGATTCATTCTTTTTTTAAAGGACTGAAAGAAGGGTTGCTTAGTGTGAAAGATGTGCGACACAAAGGATTGTTCGTTTTTTATTCCTTATTTATCTGGTTGATGTATTTCCTGATGTTTTATGTCTGCTTCTTCTGTTTTCAGTTTACTTCGCATTTGGGGGCACTGGTCGGGTTGACCATTTTCGTTCTTTCGAGTTATGGTATGGTGGCTCCTGTACAGGGAGGTATCGGGGCCTGGCATTTTATGGTTATAGCAGCTTTGATGATTTATTTGCCGCATACCCCGAATATCGAAAGCATGGCCAAAACTTTTGCTCTATTGACCCACGGTACAATGACGTTGTTATATATCGTGGTCGGTGTGATTTGTGTAATCTTGCTGCCGCTTTATAATAATGCCGCAGGAAAACAGGGAAAGGATCGGAGGTAAGTTAATTATTTTGACTATGGACACAGTGAATTTGATATATGATTATTTTCCGGAACTGACGGAGGAACAACGGGAACGTTTTGCTCGTCTGGAAGGTTTGTATCGGGAATGGAATGAAAAGATAAACGTGATTTCCCGCAAAGATATGGATGAGTTTTGGGTACATCATGTGTTGCATTCACTGGCGATCGCAAAGATCATCCGTTTTGCTCCCGGGACTCGGGTGATGGATGTCGGTACAGGAGGAGGATTCCCGGGGATTCCTTTGGCTATTTTGTTTCCTGAGGTAAATTTCTATCTGATCGATTCCATCGGCAAAAAGATAAAAGTCGTGGAAGGGATTCGGGATGCTTTGGGGTTACAGCATGTCAGGACCGAGCAGATCCGCGTGGAAAATGTTGCGGAACAACAGGATTTTATTGTCAGCCGGGCTGTGACAGCTTTTCCTGCCTTTGTCAAACTGATCCGGGGAAAGATCCGGAAGGACTCGGCCCATTCCCTGGACAATGGAGTGATCTATTTAAAAGGAGGAGATTTTGAGGAAGAAATTGCACCTTTCCGTTCTAAAGTGAAAATCTATTCCATTCCTGACTTTTTTTCGGAAGATTTTTTTGAAACCAAGAAAATCATCTATTTGAAGAATTAGTTCTTTCAATATTTTTTTATTTTTGCCGTACTATATGAGGTGTAAAGATGAACAGGAAATATTGACCTTGATTAGTTGCGGTAATCCGGATGGACTAAAAAGCCTTTTTGATCTTTATTATAAGCCTCTTTGTATTTTTGCTATGAACTTTCTGGATTCTTTCGGTGAGTCGGAAGATATCGTCCAAGACTTGTTTGTGAAGTTTTGGGAAAAATATAAAGATAAACAGTTCGAGGGATCGTTGAGGGCTTATTTTTTTACTGCTGTCCGGCATAATTGCGCGAAGGTGTTAAAATTGAAGAACCGCTATAATTTACAGTTGGAAGAGGAATATATCGACGAACCGGTGTATTCCGAAGAGGAGTTTGAGGGAGAGTGCCGGAAATTATATGCCGAAATAGCCCGTCTTCCCGAACAATGCCGGAAAGTGTTCGAGCTGATCGTATTAAAAGATATGAAATACAAAGAAGTGGCTGACTTTCTCGGTTTATCTGTGAATACCGTAAAGACTCATTTTGCCCGTGCATTGAAACAATTGCGCAGTTCTCTTCAAATTCTGCTTGTTTTCTTACTTCGGAAATAGCGATCGGGGTATCGCTGAAAAGCCTTGGGAGATAGGTTATCCGTAAATTGCCTTTTCGGGTAAATTATTTTTTCGAAAAAAAAATTTCATTTCATTCACCCATTTTAATCTTTTTGAGCTTTAGGTAATAGAAACGTTTTCTAAATAAATCGTCTGTGCGCAGGATAAATTTAAAATCGAAAGCAATGAATGAAGAGGAATTAGTCTCTTATGTGGTTCGCTATTGTAAACATGAATTATCGGAAGAAGAATACCGGTTTTTACAACGGTGGTTGGAGGAAAAACAGGAAAATCGGCAAACTTTCCGGGAATGGGTGAGAACTTATAGACAAGGGCGTAAGGTGGGGTGTTGGGATGGGATTCAGGAGGAGCAGGCCTGGGAGCAAATATCCTGCCGTCTCTCTGCCTCGCCCCGGAAGAGACGTCGATTATGGAAGGAATGGTGGAAACAAGTTGCAATACTGATCCTTTTATTGGGTAGCGGATTATTGTATTATTCGTTGCAACAGTTACAGGAAAGTCGGGAGACCGCTTTGTCTCAGATCGTTCCGGGTAGCCGAAAGGCGGTGTTGCGTTTGTCGGATGGGCGGGAAGTTACACTGGAAAAAGAGACTACCTGCGTATTGACCGAGGAAGACGGTACCCGGATTTCAGTCGGAGGGCAGGAGCATATCGTTTATCAGGCTGTAAGCCAGGAACAGGAAAAATTGGCTTATAATACAATTACCGTGCCCCGGGGCGGGGAATATTCCCTGGTATTGTCGGACGGTACACGGGTGTGGCTGAATGCGGAAACCGAACTGACTTATCCCACGGTTTTTGGCAAGGGAGAGAGAAAATTGATGCTGAAAGGGGAAGCTTGTTTCGAAGTAGTAACAGATACAGCCCGTCCTTTTATTGTCGAGAGTTTCTACAATCGCGTCGAGGTGTTGGGTACGCGCTTTAATGTTTCTGCTTATACCGGTAAAAGTGCGGTGAAAACTACTTTGTTGAGGGGAAAGGTCAAAGTGTCGAATAGAAAAGGACAGTTGGTCTTGTCACCGGGCGAACAAGCCGTTTGCCTGGAAGAAGAAATAGAAAAATGTGAAGTCGATGCCCGGGCTGTGGCTGCCTGGGTAGACGGAACTTTTGAATTTGAAAACATGTCTTTAGGCGAAATCACCGATCAATTGGGACGTTGGTACGATGTAGACTTTGTATTTGCCGATCCGCAGTTGAAAGCAATCACTTTTACGGGAGCTGCTACCCGTTATCGTGAATTGGATTTTGTGTTGCGGATGCTGGAAGAATTGGCTCGGGTACGGTTCCAGTTAGAAAATAAAACGATCCGGGTTTCGAAAATTTGAATCTACTAAACTACAAAATTATGAAAAAAAGAAGAAAAAATCCATCCGGCATACGACTGATTGTCAGGTTGTGCTGTTTTTTCGTATTTGTATCGAGCTTGCATACTCAGGCAACCGTATGGGCTCAGGGGAAAGTGACCGTAGAGCTGCAGAATAAAACACTCGGAGAGGTGTTGAAAGTATTGAAAGAACAAACAGGCGTGCACTTTATGTATAATACCCAGGAGGTGAATGTCGGGACGAAAGTCTCTGTATCCCTGAACGAAGCCCGGTTAGAGGAGGCCTTACAATCGATCTTTCAGGGGTTACCTTATCGTTACAATCAGGTCGAGGACTATATTTTAATTACTCCGAAAAAAGAATCGGAAACCCAGCAGACCGATATGCGGACAGTGAAAGGAAAAGTAGTGGATTCTAAAGGAGAACCGCTACCCGGAGTATCTGTGGTGGTAAAAAATACAACAGCCGGAGTAGCAACGGATATAGAGGGAAAATTCGAGATCCGTTTGAATTCGGGAGAAGAGATCTTAGTGTTTTCTTTTGTGGGAATGCGTACACAGGAAGTGAAAGCGAATAAAGATAACCTCTATGTCGTGATGGAGAGTGTGGCCGAATTGATGCAGGAAGTGATCGTGAAGACCGGTTACCAGAATATCGAGAAACGTAAGCTTTCTTCTTCCGTCTTTACTATCGATGGTGATTTGGTGCGGGAAGGAGCTGCTTTGGGGTTGGATAATATGTTGCAGGGAAAAATTCCGGGAATGAATGTTATGGGATCTTCCTCGACTCCCGGAGCTGCAACGAAAATCAGAATCCGCGGATCTTCGACGATTTCAGGTAACCGCGAACCCTTGTGGGTAGTCGATGGATTTATTCTGGAAGATCCCGTACAGATCAGTGCCGAAGAATTGAATAGCCTCGATAACGTAAACCTCATCGGAAATGCGATTTCTTCGCTGAATCCACAGGATATCGAACGGATAGACGTTTTGAAAGATGCTTCGGCTACCGCTATTTATGGGGTAAAAGCTGCCAATGGAGTTATCGTCATTACCACTAAGAAAGGAAAAATCGGGAAGCCCCGGGTGAGGTATTCAATGAATTTATCGGTCAATGAACGACCGGAATACGACGGGCTCTACCGGATGAATTCGAAGGACCGGATCGAGGTATCCAAGGAAATCGAACAGAGGGGATTGTCGTTCGGTACTCCTCCGGCCAGGGTTTCTTATGAAGGTGCTTTGCTGGACCTGTACGACCGGACCATTACTTATGAAGAGTTTCAGAAGAAAGTGAAAAGACTGGAAGAAGTGAATACCGATTGGTTCGATATCATTTACCGGACCTCTTTTTCACAAAAACATAATGTTTCTATTTCAGGTGCTAACGATAAGGTAAATTATTATTTTTCAGGTGGTTTACAGCATATCCCCGCTACGGTGAGAGGTACCGGTGTAAAACAGTTCAACGGCCTGATGAAACTGGGAGTGAATCTGCTTTCCAATCTGAAAATGGAGTTGCAGATGAGAGCGTCGACCGACGATAAGGATTACCTGCATTCTTCTTTGTCTCCTTATCAGTATGCCTATAATACTTCCCGTGCGATACCCTGTTATAATGAGGACGGTACGTTGGCTTATTACAACAAGACGCAGGGCTATGAATTCCCGCTACAATACAATGTGGTGAACGAAATGCAACATACGGGGATGAATATCGAGGGGACGACGTTGAATTTCAATGCTAATTTACTATGGGAGATTATTCCTGGATTAAGATTAACCGGCGCCTTGAGTTATAATCGGTCGAATACCGATCAAAAAGAATGGTTCGACGAACAATCTTACGCGGCTGCTCAGCTCAGAAATTATAATTACGGACTGGAATTGCCCGATAGTGACATTTGGCGTGAACAGCAATGTAAGTTGCCTTACGGGGGAGAACTGGTGAATACGGATACCCGGAATACTTCTTATACTGCAAGGGCACAAGTGGATTATTCTTTTCAATTTCTGGAAGATCATCAGATCACGGTGGTTGCCGGTACGGAGGCACGTTCGTCTAAATACAAAGGATTGAAATCGACGGAATACGGTTATTTGCCCGACCGGGGAGAAAAATTTGTAGAGATCGACCCGGTGCAGTGGCCGAAATATGGTGATCTGGTGAAAAGTCATCCGAATGTGATCACCAATACCCTGACCAATGTGATGTCATGGTATGGAACATTCACTTACGACTATATGAACCGCTATATCGTCAATTTCAATATCCGGGCCGACGGTTCCAATAAGTTCGGACAGGATAAGAGTAACCGTTTTTTACCGATCTGGTCGGTCTCGGGCCGATGGAATCTGCACGAAGAAGCCTTCCTGAAAGAAGTGATGTGGATGAATATGTTTGCTTTCCGGGGATCATACGGTATTCAGGGGAATGTCTCACCCGATCAGACACCGAATTTGTTGATCCAGCTGGGATCCTTCGATCCGATTTCGAAACAGTATATTTCAAAGTTATCGAAGCTGCCCAATCCGCAATTGCGCTGGGAAAAGACGACTTCGTGGAACTTCGGGGTGGATTTCGCTTTCCTCGATAACCGATTGAACGGTAGTGTAGAAGTATACCGGAAGAAAGGGAAAGATCAGATCATTTCCAAAGAAGTGGCTTCGACGACCGGGAGTACGACTATGCAGCTGAATGCCGGAAACCTGGAAAATAAAGGGTATGAAATCGTGTTGAATGTAGTGCCGGTGAAAACGAAAGATATTACCTGGGCACTGAATATCAATGGGGCCCGGAATATCAATAAGGTAACGAAATCCGGGATTACGACGGATTACGGATACAAGGAATATCTCGATGGATCGGCTGTTATTCCGGGAGAAGCCCTGAATACTTTTTATTCTTATAAATATGATCGGTTGGATGCTAACGGCTTGCCT
>ENA-ORSS01003661-ORSS01003661.1-human-gut-metagenome-genome-assembly--contig:-NODE-3661-length-12253-cov-3.694868_pt1 | contig 12253 bp, 9 predicted proteins | sample MGYA00241899_ERZ509162 | MGnify/ENA primary metagenome ERZ509162 (study PRJEB26280, sample SAMEA2338641) | human gut metagenome | biome: human gut; feature: human-associated habitat; material: faeces... | reverse complement strand
GGAAGAGCACCTGCTGCATCTTCCAGAGCATGTCCGAGAGGCGCTTCGAGGCGAGCTCGTAGGCAAAGCAGCGCACATAGATATTCGTCATCGACAGCCGGCGGAAGGCCAGCGCGTCTGTGAGCAGCACGTCCGTATCCTCTTCCGCGTCGATGTAGACGTCGAAGGTCACGGCGTCGAGCGTGCAGGCTGCCGAGAGGATGCCGATGTCGTCGGCGAACAGCCGGTAGAGCGTCACATCGCGGCCGTCCTCCGAGAGCGTGTAGACGCGCAGCTGCCCCTTCTTGATCAGCAGCACGCCGATGCAGTCGAACGGCCCGCGATGGACCTGCGCGCCGCGCTCGTAGTGGACGGCATGCGTATGGGCATTGAGTAGGTCTCTCTCTCGGTCCGAGAGCTGCGGCCAGAAGCCGAAGTGGCGGATGAAGAGGTCCGTCACATTCTTCTGCTGCCCGAGCTCATCAGACTCCGCCCGCTTATCCGGATGATTCAAATGGGTCACCTTCTATCTTCTAGTTCCAAATTTTATATCGCATAGCAAAAGAGAGCCTTTCGAGAAGGCTCTCTTTTTTATGGCTTGTCCTTGAAGGACGCACGTATCTTAGCGAAAAAGCTGGCTGACCGAGCGGTGGCTCTGGATGCGCATCATGACATCGCCGAGTGCGTCGGCAAGCGACAGCACAACGAACTTGTCGGACTGCTTCTCCGGCGGCAGCGGGATCGTGTCCGTGATGACGAGCTTCTCGATTGGGGACTCGTTGATGCGCTGGACAGCCGGATCCGAGAGGATGGCATGCGAGCACGAAGCGAAGATGCGCTTTGCACCGCGCTTCTCGAGTGCGCGGGCGCCTTCGCAGAGGGAGCCTGCCGTGTCGACGATATCGTCGATGATGACAGCCGTCTTGCCCTCGACATCGCCGATGAGGTTCATGACCTCAGCGCAGCCCGGTTTCGGACGGCGCTTCTCGATGATGGCGATCGGAGCCTGCAGGTGGTCGGCGAGGATGCGCGCGCGCGTGACACCGCCGAGGTCCGGCGAGACGACGACGACATCGTCGAACTTCTGCGCGCGGAAGTAATTCGCGATGACCGGAGCGGCTGCCAGGTGATCGACCGGGATGTCGAAGAAGCCCTGGATCTGGCCGGCATGGAGGTCAACCGTCACGACGCGGGTGACACCAGCCGTCGTCATGAGGTTCGCGACGAGCTTCGCCGAGATTGGCTCGCGGCCGCGCGTCTTGCGGTCCTGACGTGCATAGGCGTAATACGGGACGACAGCCGTGATGCTGTGTGCCGAAGCGCGCTTGCAGGCGTCTGCCATGATCAGGAGCTCCATGAGGTTGTCGTTGACCGGATAAGACGTCGGCTGGATGATGAAGATATCCTTGCCGCGGATGCTCTCGCTGATCATGACCTGCGTCTCACCGTTGTTGAAATGACCGACATATGCATCGCAGAGGTTGACGCCGATATGGTCGGCAATCTTCTTCGCGAGATCCGGGTTTGCATTACCGGTCAGGATGCATAAGTTAGCAGTGTCTAAAGCCATTTTGTTAAAATCCTCCAAATCCTTACACCTAGATTATTGCTCAAAGAGGACGGGCTCCGCCCAGTCGCCTCTCTTTACAGTATAGCACAGATGGACGAAAAGGGACATATTTCCTTGCAAATTGCTAAAAAAAGTCACAGATGTACGGCTCACTCGTCGCGCTTGTCGTGCCAGCTCTCGATGACCGTTTGGCGTGCACGCGCGATCGAGAGCTTGCCCTTCGGTGCCGTCTTCGTGATGGTCGAGCCCGCGGCGATGTAGGCATCGTCCTCGATCGTCACCGGTGCGACGAGGTTGGAGTTGCAGCCGACGAAGGCGTTATTGCCGATCTTCGTGCGGTGCTTCTTCTTGCCGTCGTAGTTGACCGTGATCGTGCCGCAGCCCATGTTGACGTTCTCGCCCATGTCGCAGTCGCCGATGTAGGAGAGATGCGGCAGCTTCGAGCCCTTGCCGATGTTGGAGTTCTTGACCTCGATGAAGTTGTCGATCTTGACGCCCTCGAAGAGATGCGTGTTCGGGCGCAGGTGGACGAACTGGCCGAGCTTGACATCGTCGTCGATCTGGCATTCGTGCGCGTAGATGAACTGGCCCGTCACGCGGTTGCCGCACTTGACGTCCTGGAAGCGGACATTCGGTCCAATCTCGCACTCCTCGCCGATGACCGTGCCATGCTCGAGCCACGTCATCGGGTAGATGATGGTGTCGCGGCCGACCTTGACGTCGTCATCGATGTACGTCGTCGCGGGGTCCATGATGGTGACGCCCTCGCTCATGAGCTCCTCGTTCTTGCGGCGGCGCAGGATCTTCTCGGCGCCGGCGAGCTGCAGGCGCGAGTTGATGCCGAGCGTGTCCTCGTAGTCGTCAGCGGCCACGGCCCAGATCTTCTCGCCTTTCTTCTTGAGGATCTCGAGCACGTCCGGCAGGTAGTACTCGCCCTGCGCGTTGTCGTTCGTCACGTGCGAGAGCGCCTCGAAGAGGTCCTTGGCGGCGAAGCAGTAGATGCCCGAGTTGACCTCGCGGACCTTGCGCTCCGCCTCCGTCGCGTCCTTGTGCTCGACGATCTTCTCGACCGAGCCGTCCGCCGAGCGGATGATGCGGCCGTAGCCCGTCGCATCCGGCATGATGGCCGTGAGGACCGTCGCCTTGGCAGCGGCTGCCACATGCTCATCGTAGAGTTTCTTGAGGAGCGCGCCCGTCAAGAGCGGCGTGTCGCCGCAGAGGACCATGACCGTGCCCGTCTCATCCTTGAGGAGTTCCTTCGTCTGCAGGACGGCGTGGCCCGTGCCGAGCTGCTCCGTCTGCGTGACGAACTCCGCCTGATTACCGATGGCCTCGCGGACCATCTCGCCGCCGAAGCCCGTCACGACGATGTTGCGCTTCGCACCGGCCGCCTTGGCCGCATCGATGACGTGCTGCAGCATCGTCTTGCCGCCCGCCTTGTGCAGGACCTTCGGCAGCTTCGACTTCATGCGCGTGCCCTTGCCGGCCGCGAGGATGACGGTTACTAAATCTGACATACTATCGTTCTCCCATCTCTATAATTCTTCATGCTGCTGACAGCATATTGAACGTAAATCCCCTGTCGAATTCACGCGTCCTTTTGGGTCGGGCGCGCTTTTTTCTTCTTGGCCGCTTTCTCCTTGCGGCTCGTCGCGATGTCCATCGCCTTGAGGAGCGTCTTCTCGGAGTTTTCCATGTGGTGCTCTGCCGCCTTGCTCGCGCCGCGGCCGTCGCCGTTGGCGATGGCCTCGACGATCTCGCGGTGCTCCTCGAGCGTCGCCTTGAGGCGGCCCGGGTACGACATCGACAGTGTGCGGAAGCGCGTGAGCTGGTCGCGCAGGTTCGAGATGATGCCGACGAGGCGGTTGTTGCGCGCCGCATGGTAGAGGAGGTCGTGGAACTCGATGTCGGTCTCGACGATCTTCTCCATCGCGCCCTCACGGTCCTTGCCCTCTTCGAACTCCTTGATGTAGCCGCCGATGATGACGAGCAGGCGCTGCAGATGCTCGAGCTCGTCCTCCGTGATGTGCTCCGCCACGAGGCTGTTCGACAGCGACTCGAGCGCCGTGCGGATCTCGAAGATCTCGTTGATGTCGCGGATGGACATGTCGGCCACGTAGGTGCCGCGGCGCGGCATCATGACGACGTAGCCCTCGAGCTCGAGCTTGCGGATGGCCTCGCGCACCGGCGTGCGGCTCACGCCGAGCTCCTCAGCGAGCTTGATTTCCATGATGCGCTCGCCCGGCTTCAGGACGCCCTTGCGGATCGCCTCCCGCAGCGATTCGCAGACAACCTCACGCAATGGCTGGTAGCTGTCTAATTTGATTGGTGACAATCTCTGCTCCATTTGACTCCCCTCAATTCTTATCTCTTAGTGTATCGTATCGCAATTGGCACCTGCCGTCTGGCAGACGAAGATGTCCGCATCCGTTTGCTCCTCGAGGAATGCGGCGGCACGGCGCGCCTCCTCTTCGGCTGAAAAGAGCCCGAATACGGTCGGGCCGCTGCCCGACATCATGCTGGCAAGCGCGCCCTTCTCCATCATCCATTCCTTATACTGCGCGATGACTGGATACTGCTTTATAGTAACACGTTCCAGTACATTGCACAACAAGGAAGCGATGCCCGCGCGGTCGCGCTTGGCGATGGCCTGGATGATGGCCGCGTTGTCCGGATGCTGCTCTGCGCCCTGCTCGTCGTAATGCTTGTAGGCCCAGGCCGTCGAGACCGAGATCTTCGGCTTGGCGAGCACGACCCAGAAGGGCGGCACGGGGTCGAGCGCCTTGAGCACTTCGCCGCGGCCCGTCGCCAGCATCGTCCCGCCCACAATGGTGAACGGGATGTCCGAGCCGAGCTTCGCGCCGTACGCACAGAGTTCCGCCTGCGTCAGGCCGAGTTCGTAGAGCGCGTTGACGCCGCGCAGCACAGCGGCCGCATCGGCACTGCCGCCCGCAAGCCCCGCGGCGATTGGGATGCGCTTCGTCAGTGCGATGCGCACGCCGCCTTTGACGCCCTCGCCATCCAAGAGGAGGCGCGCCGCGCGCCAGGCGAGGTTGCGCTCGTCGGCCTCGAGGCCCGGCACGTCGAGCGTGAGCTCGATGCCGCTCGGGATCTTCGAGAGCGTCAGCGTGTCGTGCAGATTGATGGACTGCATGACCATCGCGACCTCATGGTAGCCATCCGGGCGCTTGCCCAGGATGTCCAGCGTCAAGTTTATCTTGGCATTTCCCTCTACTGTAATCAAATCGTCCCCTCCTAACGATACTCACGATAATCACAAAATTAACGACTGCCTGTCACCGATCCCGCTTTCACTTATCCAGCGGGAAATCGCGCTGTCCCGCAAACTGTGGCAGGAGCTCCAGCACGCCCTGCGGGCAGTGCAGCGCGCAGAGATTGCAGCCCGTGCAGGCCGTCGGGTCGACGTGCAGGGCTGCCTTCCCGCCGCGCGCCAAGGCGAGCGCCTGCGTCGGACAGACGACGGCGCAGAGGCCGCAGGCCGTGCAGCCCTCCTGCAGCGCAAGCCCGTTGAATAGCGCACAGGGCTCTGCCTGCTGCGCCTTGAGGAAGGCCGCCGCGTCGAAGCAGTAGCTGTGCTCGATCTGCGCCTCGGCGATCTCCTGCAGGCCCTCTGCCGTCGAGTGGAACAGCGCCTGGAAGAAGCCGCGCCGCTCGACCTTTTTTGTCTTCTTCGGCTTCGGCGGGGCCGGCTTGACATGGACGAGCGCAATCTCTTTCTTGCCCGCCTCTGCGAGCGCATCATTGCAGGCCGCGACCTCGCGCTCGAGATGCGCAAAGACCGCGGGCCGGCACGCTTCGCAGTGCGAGATGTCGAGCGCGAGCGGCCGCTTCGCTGCGAGCGCCCAGAGCAGGCGGCGCGTGAGGAAGCCGAGGCAGTGCACACCGCCTTCGCTGGCCTTCTCGCACATGAGGACCTGCGGTGCGAGCTCCTGCGCCTTCGTCAGTGCCCCCTCATAGTCCTCCGGCGCCACGATGGCCGCCGCAGGGCAGATGGCGCTGCAGAGGCCGCAGCCATCGCAGGCCGCCGTGTCCACCACATGGTCTTGGATTGCCTTTTGCGGGCAGATTTCCTCACAGCGGTGGCAGTCCGCCTTGCCGTCACGCACGAGACAGCGGCTCAGATCGATCCTTCGTTTCTCCACGATACTTCTCTCCTAAATTATACTGTATTCATTATAAGGCCATTGTTCCAGATTTTCCACAAGAAAATCGTCTCCATCTTTCTGCGTTTTTTCGGCGCGCCTTCGCGATAATTATTTTCTTTTACGACTCAATATAATTTTTCATTGTCTCCTCCGCCGTTTTAGGCTATAATGGAACCATAAACATAATGCATCACGATGCACTAATACCAAAGGAGGGCATGATACATGGATGCACTGATCCTATCCCGATGGCAGTTCGCCATCACAACCGTCTACCATTTCCTATTTGTCCCCGTGACGCTCGGGCTCTCGATCTTCGTCGCGCTGCTCGAGACGTGCTACGTCCGCACGAAGCGGCCGGCCTGGAAAGAAGCCAGCCGCAAGCTCGTGCGCTTTTTCGGGACGCTCTTCATCAACTTCTCGATGGGCGTTGTCACCGGTATCGTGCAGGAGTTCCACTTCGGCATGAACTGGTCCGAATATTCCCGCTTCATGGGCGATATCTTCGGCGCGCCGCTCGCGCTTGAGGCGCTCACAGCCTTCTTCCTCGAGTCGACCTTCCTCGGCATCTGGCTCTTCGGCTGGGATAAGCTCTCGGAGAAGGTCCACTGCCTCTGCATCTGGATCGTCGCATTTGCGAGCAACCTCTCGGCATTCTGGATCCTCGTCGCGAACTCCTTCATGCAGCATCCGGTCGGCTTCGCCGTCCGCAACGGCCGCGCGGAGATGACGGACTTCTTCGCGCTCGTCACGAACCCGTACGTCATCGGCGAGTACACGCACACGCTGTTCTCCGCCATCGCGACGGCCGGCTTCCTCGTCATCGCCGTCTCCGCCTGGAAGATCCTGCACGACGAGGCCTCGCGCCGCGCCTTCACGCAGACGCTCAAGGCCGGTGCCGTCTTCATGCTCTTCGGCCTCTTTGCCACGATGGGCAGCGGCCACCTGCAGGCGCAGTACATCGCACAGGTCAACCCGATGAAGCTCTCCTCCGTCGAGGCACTCTGGGAGACGGAAGACCCGGCGCCATTCGCCATCGTCGCCGACATCGATGAGGACATGCACAAGAACAACTTCGAGCTCACCGTGCCCGGCGCCTTCTCCTTCATGCTCTACAACACGCCGACGGGCGCTGTGCCGGGCATCAACCAGATCCAGAAGGACTACTCCGAGAAGTACGGCCCCGATGAATACCGTCCGGATGTCACAGGTCTCTTCTGGAGCTTCCGCATCATGATCGGCCTCGGCGGCCTCATGATCCTCCTCGGCCTTGCCGCTGCCTACTTCGGCTTCACGGACCGCCCGCTGGCCTGCCCGTGCTACCTCAAGGTCCTGCCGTGGCTGCTGCCGTACCTCGCCAACAGCGTTGGCTGGTACGTCGCTGAGGCCGGCCGCCAGCCTTGGATCGTGTTTGGCCTGCAGAAGACGAGCTCTGCCGTCTCGCCGAACCTCACGGGCGCGGACGTCTGGCTGACGATGGCGGGCTTCACCGTTCTCTACCTCGTGCTCGCCATCGCGGCGCTCTGGATTGCCATGCGCTTCATCAAGAAAACACAGATTTCCTTCGAAGAAGGGAGGGACGCATGATGGACTTAACAATCCTTTGGTTCATCCTCATCACAGTACTCTTTACAGGCTTCTTCTTCCTCGAGGGCTTCGACTACGGCGTCGGCGGCCTGCTGCCGTTCCTGTCCTCCGATGAGGAGGAGCGCGGCGAGGTCCTGCGCACGATCACGCCGGTCTGGGACGGCAACGAAGTCTGGATGATCACGGCGGGCGGCGCGCTCTTCGCAGCCTTCCCGCACGTCTACGCCACGATGTTCTCCGCCTTCTACCTCGCGCTCTTCCTCATGCTCGTCGCGCTCATCCTGCGCGGCGTGGCCTTTGACCTGCGCGGCCGCCAGGAGAGCCGCTGCTGGAAACGCTTCTGGGACGGCGCCATCTGCTTCGGCAGCGTCGTTCCGGCCTTCCTCTGGGGTGTCGCCGTCACGAACCTCATCGCCGGCCTGCCCATCAACGAGAAGATGATCTACATGGGTGGCTTCTTCGACCTCCTGACGCCTTACACGATTGTCGGCGGCCTCGCCTTCCTCTTCGTCTTCCTGTTCCACGGCACGGCCTTCCTGACGCTGCGCCTCGCCAAGACGAGCCTGATTCTGCGCTGCCAGGAAGTCGCCCTCAAGACTGGCGCCATCGCCGCCATCTTCTTCGTGCTCTGCATGGCGATGACGCTCAGTTACACCGACCTCTTCACGAAGCCGGTCGCCGCCGTCGCGCTCGTCGGCGCCGCGCTCTTCTTTATCATGGCGATGCTGAGCATGAAGCTTGGCAAGGGCAAGGCCAGCTTCCTTCTGAGCTCCGCCGCCATCGTCGCGACGACCGTCGCCTTCTTCGCCGGCCTGTTCCCGCGCCTGATGGTCTCGAGCCTCAACCCGGCCTGGAGCCTGACGATCACGAACGCGTCCTCGAGCCCCTACACGCTCTCCGTCATGACGGTCGCCGCCGGCATCTTCGTGCCGATTGTCCTGATCTACCAGAGCTGGTCCTACTACATCTTCCGCAAGCGCGTCACCGCCAAGGATGCAGAAGAACACTATTGATGCAGTAACGATTTACGGATACCATCGACTATGAATATGAAGCAGACCTTTCTCTACAGCGCCCTGCGCCGCGATGCGCGGGCGCGCCGCAGGCTCATATTGACGGAGCTGCTGCACGCGCTCGACGTCCTCGGCGCCTGCGGGGCGGCCAGCCTGGCCATCGACCAGGTCTTCCTCGAGAAGGGCAGCCTCAGCACGACAGCACCAGTCCTACTGGTGCTGTTTGTCATGCTCGGCGCCCTTCACTTCATCGGGCTCTGGCAGAGCCGCCTGCAGCAATCGCTGTCGGGTGCCGTGCGCAAGGATGTGCGCGAGAAGCTCCACGCGCGGCTGCTCTCAGAGCAGGGCCAGACCGACCAGCGCTTCACGCGCGAGCTGCTGCCTCTCGCACTCGAGAGCACAGACGCGCTCGACGCCTGGTACACGCGCGTCCTGCCCGTCGTGCTCGGCATCGCCATCACCATGCCCTGCCTGCTCCTCGCCGCCTTCTTCGTCGACCCGATGACGGGCCTTTTGATGCTCGTGACCGTCCCGATTGCGCCGTTCCTGCTCTACCTGATCGGCCGCGTGACGCGCGAGGCCAGCGAGGCCCAGTGGCGCGCGATGAACCGCTTCTCCGCAGGCCTCGCCGAGATCCTTCGCGCCCTGCCGACGCTCAAGCTCTTCGCGCGCGAGCGGGACGAGCGCCAGCGCGTAAGGGGGCTCAGCGAGGACTTCGCCGGCGCCGCCCTGCGCGTCCTGCAGCTCTCCTTCGTCTCCGCCTTCGCCCTCGAGCTCATCACGACACTCGCCATCGCCATCATCGCCGTCAGCATCGGCCTGCGGCTGCTCTACGGCCAGCTGACCTTCACGGCCGCCTTCTTCGTGCTGCTGCTGACGCCAGAATTCTACCAGCCCCTGCGCCTCTCCGGCACCGCCTTCCATAGCGGGATGACCGCTCACACAGCTCAGACCTCCCTGTTGAAGGCCTCCTCGGTCGCGCCAGCGACAAGAGGAGTTTCAGTAGTAGGCGCAATAGCGCCCAAAGGAGTCCAAGTCGCTCAAGCCTCCCTAAGTCCATCCTCGACAAGAGGAGCAATTGCCGTCCACGGCCTCTCCTTCCGCTACCCCGGCAGCCCGCTGCCGCTGCTCTCTGGCATACAGTTCACCGTCCCCAAGGGCAGCCTGACAGTGCTCGCGGGCCCGAGCGGTTGCGGCAAGACGACGCTCCTGCGCCTGCTCGCGGGGCTGCTGACCCCCGAGTCCGGCCATATCGCGCGTGCAGATGCCTGCAGCTACGTGCCGCAGGAGCCACACCTCTACAACGCGACACTATTCGAGAACATCACACTGTTCCAGCAGGATTGCAGCGAGCAGGCCGTGCGCGAAGCGCTTAAAGCGCTCTGCCTAAGCGAATGGACCGAGGCCCTGCCGCATGGCCTTATGACGCCGCTTGGCGAGGGCGGCCAGAGCCTCTCACAGGGCCAGCGCAAGCGCCTCGGCCTCGCGCGCGCCCTTGTGCAGGATAGGCCGCTCATCCTGCTCGATGAGCCGACCGCCGCACTCGACGAGCGGACTGCCGCCACAATACGCGAGGTGCTGCTCGCCCTGAAAGAGAGCGGCAGGCACACGCTCTTTGTCATCAGCCACGACGAGCGACTGCAGACGGCAGCCGACACCGTACTCGACCTTGACGCGCTCCAAGCGGATGGAGCGACGACCAGAAAGGGAGGTGATTGCCCATGACGAACTTATGGAAACTCCTGCGGCTGACCACGCTATTGGAGTTCCTGCCCGTGCTGCTCGTGAGCCTCATGGCGCTCTTCACGGGCCTCGCGCTGCTCGGCGCCTCGGCCTGGCTCGTGGCTTCGGCCGCCCTGATGCCGCCATTATACACGCTCGCGCTCGGCATCACCACCGTGCGGGCCTGCGGCATCGGCCGCGCCGTCTTCCGTTACGGCGAGCGCTACCTCTCGCACCGCATGGCCTTCCGCATCCTGACCGAGATACGCACGTCTTTTTACGACAGGGCCGCCAAGGTCCTGCCGCTTCGCAGCGGCCCCGCGCGCCAGGGCGAGTTCCTGCACGACCTCCTGACGGGCGCCGACGAGCTGCGCGACTTCTACGTCCGCGCCCTGCTGCCCATCGCCGCCATCGGCACGATCACCGCGCTGACCACCTGGCTGCTCGCTGGCGTCATCGGCCCCTGGGGCCTCGCCCTGCCCGCACTCTATCTCGCGCGGCTCGTGCTCTCCTGCGCCAGCCGCCAAACAGGCGAAGAAAGGCAGCGCACGCGCGACGCCGACTACCGCAGCGCCCTCTTGGACGCCGCAGGCGGTGCCGACGAACTCATATGCGCGGGCTGTGCCCCCGCCCTCAAGCGCCTCGCTGGGCCAGCAGACCGCCTTCTGCAGGGCTCTCTGCAGCTCGCGCGCAGCGATGCCAAACGCGATGCCGCCGAGAACCTGCTCGACACCACCGTGCTGATGGCCCTGCTCGCCCTCCTGATCCTGCGCGTCACCGACGGAGCGCTCAGCGGCATCGACCTCTGCGTCTACTTCCTCGTGCTGCAGACCCTGCTCGTCGAATTCCGCACCCTGCCCGAAACCGTGCGGCAGGGACGCCGCAGCCTGCTGGCCGCCCGATTCCTGCCAGAGCGGCAGATTGGCGAGACAGCGGCGACGGATGAAAAGGCAGGCGAGCCAGAGAGGATTCCCGCACCAGCACAGGCGACTTCCCGCGATGCAGATGCGGCAAGCCAGACGCCACTGCTCGAAGCACAGGACCTCTCGTTCTCCTACCGCAAGGGTCAGGGCGTCCTTCAGGGACTCTCCTTCCGCATCGCGCGCGGCCAGCACACGGCCATCGTCGGCGCGAGCGGCGCGGGCAAGACGACGCTCGCCGCGCTCCTGCTCGGCGTCTGGCCGCCCGACAGCGGCACCCTGCGCCTCTGTGGCACGCCCTACCATGAGCTGCCTCAAGGCGCCATCCAGCAGGCCATCGCCGCCCTGCCGCAGGGCAGCGTGCTCTTCGCCGGCTCCATCCGCGAGAACTTCGCGCGCTACCGGCCAGCCTGCAAGGAAGAAGACATCCTCACCGCGCTAAGAGACGCCCAGCTCGATGAGGTCGTCGCCGCCCTGCCACAAGGCATCGACACCCCGCTCGGCGAAGATGCCTGCTTCCTCTCCGGCGGCCAGCGAGGCCGCCTGCTGACCGCCATCGCCATCGCCGGCAAGGAGCCCGTCATCCTGCTCGACGAGCCGACCTGCGGCCTTGACCAAAAGACCGCCGCCGCCCTGATGGCCGCGCTCTTTGCGCGAGTCCAAGAGACCGGCCAGACCCTGCTCACCATCACCCACGAGCGCACACTCGTGACGAAGTTCCAGCAGACCATCGAGCTGCGCAAGTGAAGCAATACTCACCATGCAAAAAAGACCCTCGGGCACAGCCCGCAGGGTCTTCTTTTGCACGCAATCCGCCCATCACTTCATCTCCGCATCGTAGTCGTGCCCCTGCACCATGCGGTGTGCGCGCGGCTGGAACGCCGGGTTGATGACACTCTTCCTGGGGTCGTACTCCGGCGTGCAGATGTCGAGGAGGTCGAGAAGCGTGTGGATGAAGTCATCCGTCATGTACGGGCGGTCGACCGCCGCCTTGAGCGCCTGCCACTTCTCCGGATGGTGCGCGCGGTAAGCAGGCGACGCCCAGAAGATCATCGGCACCTCGAGCGTCTCCTTCGTCGGATGCTCCTCGACGTGGCCCGAGAACGTGCTGCCCCTGTCGTAGAGCGCCTCACCGTGATCCGGGATGTAGACGACGATCGCGTCCTTGTCCGCGAACTTGCCCATGATGCTCGTGACGACGAAGTCATTGTAGTAGATCGCATTCGCGTACTGCGCGATCTCCGTGCGCTTCCCCTCCGAGAGCCCGTCCTGCGGCGGCGGCCCGTCGGCCGCCGT
>ENA-ORSS01003660-ORSS01003660.1-human-gut-metagenome-genome-assembly--contig:-NODE-3660-length-12254-cov-2.956062_pt1 | contig 12254 bp, 8 predicted proteins | sample MGYA00241899_ERZ509162 | MGnify/ENA primary metagenome ERZ509162 (study PRJEB26280, sample SAMEA2338641) | human gut metagenome | biome: human gut; feature: human-associated habitat; material: faeces... | reverse complement strand
ATCTTCTCGCGACGCAGTTCCCGATCGATATCTACCCCGATGATGAGGCTGTTCAACTTCGGAAACTCCCGTTCGGGAACCGGATGCACGGCATAATACTCCTCAATTTCTATCGCACGGATTGCACGTTTCACGGTATCTACATCCGTAGAGTTGTGCAATGTTTTATATTGCTTCAGGATTTCGGTCAGTTCTTCGAGAGAGTGATTAGCCAGACGGGCACGTAACTCCGGATTTTCCGGTACCGGCATCAGCTTATAGCCTTTCAGTACCGATTCCAGATACATACCTGTCCCTCCACATAAAACGGGCAGACAGCCTTTTTGTTTGATGGATTCGTAAGAAATCAGGAAATCCCGCTGATATTCGAAAACATTGTATTTATATCCGGGATCGGCGATATCAATCAAGTGATAAGGAATTGGATGTCCGTCGACTGTATAATCTGCCAAGTCCTTGCCCGTACCGAGGTCCATTCCCCGATAGATCTGACGAGAGTCGGCACTGATAATTTCTGTATTCAGTTCATGGGCTAATGCTGCAGCAAAAGGAGTTTTCCCTGAGGCTGTTGGCCCTAATATGGTGATTAAATCATAGTCCGGCATAGCTTTATTCTTTAATGACGGCAAAAATACAAAATAATTTTGACCCAGTGGGTTATTTGGATGCTTTTATCTGATTATTTAATAGGAAGCAGAACTCAAATTTGAACTACATAAAAGTTTGAAGAAGCGTTGAGAAAAGCTACTTATTAATGGTCTGTAGGATACGACATACCTTTCCATTCTTGTCCACGCCCTCGATAATGATATCTTCGGGAGCTGTGCTGTCCGGTGTATAGTATTCTATGGTCGCTTTGCCTTCGGCGTCTAACCGTAATTCCGGATTCCAGTAAACGGTACTCCGGAAGTCCGAACGCTGAGCGTTCTTTTTCTCGGGAGTATCATAGGTGGGGTGATAGAATTCTACGGACTCACTGTATCCCAGCGGCGTATAAGTGATAATTCCCTGCGCTGGTCTGGCCGGAAGATTTCTAGGGTCTTTCAGAGTGATGACAACGGCACCTCCGGAAGCACGGGGACCCAGTATGACGGCATCTGCTCCTCGAAGCAGACTGATACTGGACATGTCACTGACTTGGATATCCTTCAAAATATCGGAAGCATCTTCATACACAATATCATCGATAACAATGATTGCCGGTTCGGAATTGTTACGGATATGTATCTCACTTCCGTTCGTGATTGTAACGCTGGGTAGTCTGCTGGCTGCATCAAAAGCTGTCTGACCGTATCCTTGCAGTCTGTCTTCTTCTACAGTATAGGTGTTGATACCCCCTGTATAGATACTTTTTGAACTCGGACGTTCCCGCTTCGCTGTAACTGTCACTTCTTTCAGATTGTACACACGCATTCCCCCTTCCATATAATACTGGTCACGGGTATTCATCAGATAATCTTCCATAAAGGTAGTTGCTCCGTTAAAATAAGGGGCTTTATGCGTAGCGACCGGGTACTGGGGAGGATCCATTAGAATATCTACACCGGCAAATCCTTTCTTGGTGCGTGCCTGAACAAGGAATGTCGTGCTGTCTCTGAATGAGGTATTGACGATGAACTGGCCTTTCTCGTCTGTCTCGGTGGTGGCTATGATATTGTATTTGGGAGCCAGTACACAGATGGGACCTTTCTTTACGTTTGCTCCGAAGAATCCCATGATTCGTCCGCTGATGGTTTGTCCTTTTTCTATATAATTTGTGAAATTCAGCGAAGGAGTGCGGAGAACATTTTCCATTTTATGCCTGCGCCAGCCATGTGTCATCATCAGATAGTCGATGGAACGGAGCGTCCGGGCGTCCTGATTCAGAAAATAGAATGCGGGGTCTTCCACATATCCTTTCAGATCCGAAGTCAGCAGGAGATTGGACAGGATATTATCGGCGAGAGAGTCGGGCTGAATACTTTTTCGGTCGGTGATGCTGACAGAGAAAGTACCTTCTACCGGGTTGCCCTCGCTGTCTTTGGCAGCGATCTGTAAAGATACCTTCTCTCTTTTTCCATACGTCGGTTGGTCTGTAGTGATTTGCCATTGATTCGGCTTATGGTCCGGAACGAAAATCAACCGTTCACTAAGTGCATTTCCTTGTTCATCAATCAGCATGAAGTGAGTGATCCCTTCCGTAAACAGGCTGTCATTCATCTTTCCGAAAGTTCTTTTCGGATTGATGGGTTGTAAAATGGCCAGTTTGCCACGGGTATGTGCAAGCAGAAATAGTTTCTGAGGCCATTCGGTCGCTTCTGTCTTTTGGATTTCGTAACGAATCTCCTGTTTATAGTGCGACATGGCGATGGAGATTCCTTTCGGTTCTATGGCAGGAAGGTCAAATCGCTTGGTAATACTGTCATTAGTTCTTACCGTAACATAATAAGTCTCATTGTTGACGGGATTCATCGTGAAGATGCCCATGCCGTTGTGTTCCGAACGGAAATTGGTAAGTGTGTCTCCTTTAGAGTTGAACAAGAAACCTTCGATCTCTTTAGAGAAGCCATCTGCTCCCTGTGCTTTGAAAGCGACATTCTGATGAGGAATGTTGATCAAGGCACCGCCTTCGGGGAAAAACTTCACATCGAAATCATTGGTAAACACAGGAAGATGGAAAGTCCGTTTGTAGATATATTGCGGATCGTCAAATTCTACTTCTATTCTGCGCGCTACCGGAGATTTTAAATCGGGTAGGGAAATGGAAATCCAGCCGTTTTCGTCCGTCTTTTTTTTGCCTTTGTTTTTTATCTTACCATTCTCAAGGTATAGGTATTTGATTGTTGTATTTTCAAAAACAGCCTGTACGTTGCTTGTAAATTTGATCTTGGCAGTGTAATGTGTATCATCTTCTTGCTGATACTCGATGCTCGAAACGATGGTATTGTCAATAGAGTTTCCTATCTTGATGTTGCGTGAAAAGAAAAAGTCAGGGTCTTCATTCAGCATCCAGTTGCTATACCCCCGCAGGTAATAATCGCCTGCCGGAAGGGTGGCAGGGAGGGTGAAGGCGTTGTGGAATCCGAGAGAATCTCTGCGGATTTTCTTTCGTTCCACAATGGAGTCGGAACGGTTGATCAGTTCCGTAATGATAAAATTACTTTGTGCGTTGTCCTGATGGGTGATGGCGTTCACCAGATAACCTTTGAACCATATCTTTTCTCCGGCTCCGTAAAAAGGCTTGTCCAGATGGAGGTACAACTTTTCTTTAGGAATTCTTTCCATCAGACTGAAGTTGGCGATAATCGTATCTTGCATGGTCTGTGCAGATAGCGATGAGAAATATAGAAGGACTCCCAAGAGTACTGTGATACTTCTTTTACTTTGAAGAGTAGTGGTGTTTTTCATATATTGTGTTTTTAACTTTTATGCATCCAGATTGAAAGAACTTTTCGCTTCACAGCCAGTATATTAATGACTGATACGATGAGGAATAAAAGAATACCCATACTGACAGCTACCCATAACGAACCGGTTTCCAGTTGCGGGAAGAGGAGTCTGATACTCTCTATGTAATAGCTGCGCAGCCAGCATACCAATCCGACAGATAAAATCAGTACGATGATGTTCAGTCCTACGGTCAGTATCTGATAAGGCAGCGCTACCCTGTTGGGGCTGTAGCCTATCAGAAGCAGACTTTCGAGCTTGGTTGTATTCTTTTGGAGCAGTAAGAATATGCTGAGCATCAGGATATAGAATGACAGGATACTGATGAATAAACCTACTCCCAGCACAATACCTACGATAAGGCGAAGGAAATAAGTGGTCTTTCCGGCATCCAGTGTTCCGTCTTCCGTCTCGTAGCCTTTTTTCTGAAAGTAGCTGGCAATAGAAGAGTCGGCGGGATTGCTGACCTCGATGATCAGTCGGGCAGGTTGTGCCTCCGCGTCGGGGGCGAAGTTCTTGTTTGCCCAGTTCATGAAAGACTGCGGAACGAGAATCGTATTCAGACGGTTGGAAAAACCGACGATGTTTCCCTTGTATTGTTCTACCCGTCCGTTGCCCCGCATCAGAATATCCATTTGGATCAGGCTCATCAACCCTTCCGATAGTTTAGGCAGGCTTCGGCTCTGGGCAAATCCGAAGTTATATAAATTCAGATAATTGCGCGGAATGATGATAGGGATGGTGTGCGTGTTTTCATCAAAATGCCATTTATCGAGGCTGACGTCTACAAACTTATCAGGAACGGCCTCAAAGAACATTTCGGTAGAAAGGTGAATTCCTGCTTCCTGCATTCCCAATCCTGCGGAGACTTTAAATTGCGAAGGAGTGAAAGCACCTACGCTCCGGGTGAACGGTTGTTTCTTCAGTTCCTCTATTTCCTCAGACGAAAAAGTGTTACTCTTGCCCGCAAAAGATCCCAGCGTACTGATTTTCTTAGTAGCTGTCATATAATCTTTCTTCATAAAGCTATCCCCTTCGGTAAAGATGGGAACTACATCTTTGTAGAATTGTGCGCTGAGTAGCACAATAACCATTCCGAAAAGGTTGGCAAAGAAGAAACCGGTCAACTGACCGATGCTGATATGCTGACGGAGCAGCTTCCAGACTAAGTTGTTCATAATTTCAATATTCTGTCATACGTTAACTCGATATGCTTGCCGATGGACGTTACGATGATTCCCGCCCCTTGTTTTCCGGCTTCTTCCATTACCAGTTCTCCCATAATACGTGCATTGTTGTCGTCCAAATGACTGATAGGCTCGTCCAGGAAAATGAAGTCGAAAGGTTGACAAAGCGATCGGATGAACGCCACTCGCTGTTGTTGTCCGAAAGAAAGTTTGCCTGCCTTCACGTTCAGTTTGTCCGAGAGTCCCAAGGCTTCGAACAGTGATAATACTTCTTTTCGGGTTTTATATCCGGTCAGGTTATTCTTTAGTCGGATGTTTTCGATGGCGGTCAACTCCGTAAAAATGCGTAAATCCTGAAAAAGCATACTCAGTGAATGCTTCCGGATTTCCACCCATTGCTTCACCGGATATGCTTTGATATTGGTTTCGTCGAAGTTGATGATTCCCTGATAGTCGTTTCGGTAGCCGTAGATGTAGCTGCACAACGATGATTTACCGGTACCGGAGGCAGCCTCGATCAGGTAAGATTTTCCTTTATGGAAAACAAGATTCCGATGCCATACATCCGAAGTTATCGAATTACGGTCAGCAAACACTTGGGGAAGTGTTTGCTGTAGGTGAATGCTGTCCATACACGTTGAAGATTACATGCCGGCGAACTGCTTGGCAAAGTCTACTATCTGTTTTAAAGCGTTGTCGTCTTTGTTTTTCAGAAGAATGGCTGTTTCGGTCTTACCTTTGCTGTCACTGAATGCCTCGATATACGAAATTTTTGAAGCGAGTTTATAATAAGTTTGATATTCTTCGCCGCCGAATCCGGCCATCATTTTCACAACAGGGAGATCGAGAATAGCATCCATATTGATAACAAAGAATACATTTTTGCCTTTCATATCCGATACATATCCGGCATCTTTGATTGATTTCTCTACTGGTTTGCTGATACTCTTGTACAGAAGTTCATCATTAGTGGCATACATCTGCTTGTTGCGGATGCCAAAGAATACGTTGGTTGCTCTTGACTTATAAACATATTCGTTTTCGCCCAATTGGATAATATCTTCGTTTTTACCTAATTTTAATTGTTTCTTATTGTCGTACAATGCTTTCAGGGCATTTCCGTTCTTTGCATCTGCATAAGCAGCAAAAGTAGGAACACTGTTCAAGGTTACATTAATCAGTCCGATGGAAATATCTCCATCGAAAGAGGCGAATAAACTTTTTACTTCATCGGCTTTCGCAAGAGACACGTTTCTACGGAATTCTTCATTATTGAACAGTAAATCGTAGAATGCTGCTCCATTGACTCCTATATTTAAGAATGCGAGAGTCGATTCGGGGAAGTTCTGGAGGAAAGTTGTATTTAACTTTTTAACAGCTTGAGCCTGTTTCTTCAGTAACGCATCCGTCTCTGCATTATCCGAGTAGGTTTCGATCTGCAGAGCGATTTTTCCTTTCTCAAAGTTGAGGTTACCCACAGCTTTTACTTCGCTCAAGTCGATTTGTGAAGAGAGTCCCAGACTGATTTGTTGAGTATACATTTTGGGAACCGCATCCATTGAAGCAAAAAAGTTGATGTCTCCTTTCTGATCCTGCATCTTCCGGAAACTGCCGTTTGAGGCGATACTGTTCTCTTCGGTCTGTTTGAGCAGTGTGGAGATGGTTTGTTTGGCAACATCCATTTGAGAAGTTCCGTAGGCTTCTGTCAAAACAGCTGCATTTTCATTAAAGACCAATAGATTGTTCTTCTGCAAGGATGTGAAACTGTACCCCTCTTCTTCTGCTATAGGCTGGCAGATTCCTTCTTTGGCCATTAAGTTGAGCGAAGCACGCAAGTCCTCGATATTACTGACTTTGGCAACTATAGTGGGACTAATGAAAGTCTTGGAAGTAAATACGAATACAGGAGCTTTGACATCAATCCCCGATTGAGAAGGATTTTTCATTATTTTTTCCAGTTGCTGGAAAGCAGCTGCATTCATTCCGCTTTTCAGGGCTTCCATCATTTTTTGTTTCATCCCTTCATTCTGTTTATCATTCAAGCCGGCTTTGTCGGCAAGAGAATTCAGATTAATGGAAGCAACAGCCGAAGCATCGGCCGGAATCACATGGATATATTCCGCTTTCTTGGAGCAGGCTGCCATGAAAACGATCAGTACTGCCAGTACCGAAAGTCGGGAAATCATTCGTTTTACCATAATTACTATCTTTTTTATTTCTGTAAATTACATATTCATTGTGTGGCAAGCCACCAATGCTGCTGTTTCTGTGCGCAGTCGCGATTTGCCTAAACTAATAGGGACAAATCCTTTCTCGATTGCTTTCTTGACTTCCTCTTCGCTGAAGTCACCTTCCGGTCCGATCAACACCAGGGCATCTTCTCCTTTTGTCAAGACATCTTTCAGTAAAGGTTTCTCTCCTTCGTAACAGTGGGCAATGAACTTTTGCCCTTTAAAGTCTTTTTCGATAAATGTGCAAAAATCAGTCATCTCGTTCAGACGCGGTAAACGTGCTTTTAACGATTGCTTGATGGCAGATACCAATATCTTTTCAATGCGTTCGGTTTTAATTACTTTCCGTTCGGAGAAGCGGCAGTTCAGGAATGTTAATTCGTCGAACCCTATTTCAGTTGCTTTTTCAGCAAACCATTCATTACGATCCATATTTTTTGTGGGTGCCATAGCAATGTGCAGATGTCCGTCCCACAAAGGCTCTTGGTAAATTGTTTCTTTAATATTCACCAGGCAACGTTTATGGGTTGTCACGCTGATCTCTGCCCGATAGAAGTTTCCCTTTCCGTCGGTGAGATTAATTTCATCTCCGGCTGTCAGGCGGAGCACACGTACACAGTGCTGTGCTTCCTCTTCAGGAAGTTCTGTGCTGGTTTGTATATCAGGGGTATAAAATACGTGCATATCTTTTATTTATGTCGGTTTATTTCGTCACGAAGTCGGGCTGCCAGTTCGTAATTCTCTTCTTGAATGGCTTTATTCAATGCTTCTTCAAGAGAAATAATGCTGACCGGCTCCGTGCGTGAGTTTTCATCCTCTTCCGGAGTATCGGGACGTTCGTCCCCGTCTGTCAACCGTATACACTCGCGTTCAAGAATAGATTCGTATATAAAGATAGGACAATCTGCCCTGACGGCCAGTGCCACTGCATCCGAGGTACGGGCATCTATCCGAATAATTTCTTCGTCTTTTTTAAAGTAGATATACGAATAGAAAACGCCTTCTTTGGCTTTGTATATTAGTACCCGGAGCAGAGTTGCTCCCAAAACATTCAGACACGAATAGAATAAATCGTGTGTCAGCGGGCGTGGGGCCTTTATTCCTTTCAGGCAAATGGCTGTAGCTTGTGCCTCGGCAGGTCCTATTATAATAGGTAGCTGCCGTTCGCCATCTACTTCTCCCAATACCATTGCATAGGCACCTACCTGCGCCTGGCTGTTAGAAATGTTCAATACCTGTAATTCTACTTTCTTATCCATTGTTAATTGTTCACTTTCTTAAGTTCTCCCGGTTGATGTTTGTATCTGAAAACAATTGCAAACAAAATACCGATAGCCAGTGCATATGCTGCAAATATGAACCAGATAGCCGGCCAGTTGCGACTTGCCAACATTCCGTTTTCATATACAGAGAATGCATCCACTACGGCTCCACTGGCATATCCTCCGATGACAGCGCCCAATCCGTTTGTCATAATGAAGAACAAACCTTGTGCACTGGCCCTTGTCTCAGGTTTGGTTTCCAATTCAACAAATAAAGAACCGGAAATGTTGAAGAAATCAAATGCCATACCGTATACTATCATTGATAAAATCAGCATCCAGATGCCTGATCCCGGATCACCAAAGCCAAACAGTCCGAATCGGAATACCCAGGCAAACATACTGATGAGCATGACACGTTTGATTCCGAAGTGCTTCAGGAAGAAAGGAATGGCCAGGATAAACAGTGTCTCGGACATTTGTGAGATGGACAGCAGGATTACCGAGTGCTTGACACCGAAAGAGTCGGCAAATTCGGGTATTTTGGCGAAACTCCCCAAAAATGCATCACCATATGTATTTGTGATTTGCAAGGCTGCACCCAGTAACATCGAGAAAAAGAAAAAGATAGCCATCTTTTTTCTTTTGAATAGGCTGAGGGCATCTAGACCGAAAGAAGACAATAGGGTTTTGCTCTGATTTTTTGCAGGGGGGCATGGGGGCAGAGTGAAAGAATACAGTCCGAGAAGTAATGCCGAGCTTGCTCCGACATAAAGTTGAGCACTGGAGTTTTTGAATCCGGTAAGGTCCACTGCCCACATAGCACAAATGAAACCGATGGTTCCCCATACACGGATAGGCGGGAAGTCTTTTACTAAATCGCATTTATATTGTTCGAGTGCATTGTACGAAACAGTATTGGCGAGCGAAAGAGTAGGCATGTAAACCATTAGATTGAGTAACATGGCCCAATACATTTGACTATAGTCGGTGGCGGTAGAAGCGTAGAACAAGCAGCCGGCTCCCAGCAAGTGGCAAATACCATAAAGGCGTTCGGCATTGAACCATTTGTCGGCTATAATGCCTGTTATTCCCGGCATGATAATGGATGCGATTCCCATTGTTGCGAAAATGGCTCCGATTTGCCCACCTTCAAAATGGAGGCCTCTTTCCATATAGCCACCTAGTGAAATTAACCACGACCCCCATACAAAGAATTGCAGGAAGTTCATAATAATCAAACGATTTTTTATATTCATAACTTTTATTGATGTGTTTCCCGTCGTGCCTGTCTATGGCAGATCAGGTGCAAATATAATATTTTTAGTTGACAGAGTGGAAAAAGCATGGAATAAAAGGAAATGAGAAAAGGAAAATGGGAAAAGAAAATCGGAAAAAACAGAGAATGAAAGGTCTATAAAAAAGAAAGCGGTCTATTCCAAATGACTTACTTCTATTGTATAAATGACTAAATGTCAGAAATAAACCTGCAAAAGTATGATTAATAATTTGTTTTTTTAATGTGGGTATATATAATCCGTTGCTACCTTATTTAATCTAAGAGCCGGTTTAAGTTTTCCTCCATAATAATCTTAAAGCATGTTATTTCGATAACGAAGGTGTGGCAACCGAACTTTGTCCGGTATTTGAGGGGACGATTTCAGCGGACTCTAAAACCTTTTGTACGCTTCTCATACGAAAAATGAATTTCGATCTTCCATCTTCCACTCTTCGTTTTAGTAGAGAACGTAAACGTAACGGTTTGACATATAGCGTGATGTATCTGTTATCTTATCTGTTTATGCCTATAAAAGCATTTTGTTTTCCTTCGTATTTTTGGCGAAGATGGTCTGAATCTTATCCGGGTATGCGGGCCGGAGTAAAGATCGCATGAAGGATCGTAATAGTCTTGTTTATAATGGCTTATGATAAGAGGGGAAATCCATTTGTTTTCTTCTTTATTTGCGCAGGGAAAAAAGGTCTTTAGGAAGTTTCTCTAATAGCAAGTCAAAATCCAACAAGGTCGCCCATTTGCGATAGTAGTAGTAAACCAACTGCCACTTAGGAAGGTCAAGAGGAAGCATATGCCATTGGCAGCCGGTCTTCACTAAATAAAAAATGGTATTCTAAATCATTTGTAAATCTTATTTTCGCTTTCTTTCTTGCAGGTTCAATACTTTTGTTATATATTGCCACTCTCTTTCCTTAAAATCAGTCTGATATATCTTTTTTAAAGTTTGGTTACTCCAAAGAAAGAAACTATTCGGCTGATACGGAAAGTTTAGATTAAAAAGATTTCAGCCATTTTTTTACAGGCTCTAAACAGGTTCTTCTTTATCAAATAAACAATAACTGAAATGAAACAAACAAAAACGATTTTAGCAGTCATTCTGTTGGTGGTATTAGCGGGGTGTGGAGAAAATAAACAGTCAAACAATGATTTAATCATTGTTGACGTTTCGAAAAGTTATCCTAAAAAAGAATTGATTCTTCAGGACTTTATGGATGTAGAATATGTTGCGTTGGAGACCACTGACGAGTTTCTTACACAAGGTCTGGTGCAGGATGTGGGAAAAGAATACATATTGGCGACAAATAGGAATAATGATGGGGATATTTTTATTTTTGACAGAAAAACCGGTAAGGGAGTGAGGAAGATAAATCGTCGGGGGCAAGGAGCAGAAGAATATGCGAGGATTAATGAGATTATTCTTGATGAAAACAATGGTGAAATATTCGTAAAGTCACCGGGAAATAAAATCTTAGTGTATGATCTTTATGGAAAGTTCAAACGGTGTTTGAGTCTTGATCGGGAAGTTTCATCTATTTTCGATTATGACAAAGATAATTTGATTTGTTATGATATGTCAGATTATCACAGTAAAGGAGAGGATAGAACCAAATCATACCATATTATCCTATCAAAACAGGATGGAAGTATCACCCGTGATATTTTTATTCCTTTCAAAACGATTGATACACCAATTGTGAATGATGGAGATAGGTTTATAGCAAATTATTCTTATCAGATACGCCTGAGTAACGGGAAATGTACACTTATGGATACATCGGCTGATACATTGTATAACTATGCGTCGGATGGTACATTAAGTCCTTTTGTTGTAAGAACTCCTTCTGCACATACCATGGAACCGGAAGTTTTTCTTTATATGGGTATCCATACCGACCGTTATTACTTTATGGAAGCCGTTAAAAATGTATTTAACTTTGAAAAGGGCAACGGATTCTATGCTGATGAACTGGTGTATGACAAAGAAGAAAAGGCGGTATTTCAAGTTACCATATACAATGATGACTATGTGGACAAAAGAACAGTGGCTATGACAGCGAAACCAATTAATCGTGAAATTGAAGACGTCACAAGTCTAAATGCAGCCCGACTTGTTGAAATTTATAAGAAAGACCAACTGAAAGATGGTAAATTGAAAGAAATAGCCTCTAGGTTGAATGAAGAAGATAATCCGGTGATTATGTTAGTAAAACAAAAGAAATAAAAGGTAGAGGTTACTGCTTATTTAATTAAAGAAGCAGGTCATCCACCACCTGCTGCAGGACGGTTCTTTTACATTATTAGAAGGATTGTTAACCAAATGGAGTCAATGAATAAATTGGAGGGGGTAAAGGGCTGAATATCTATCTTTATTTCTAAGTTTATTCATTGATCCCGCAGTAATCTATTCTCTCTTCATATATACAAATAAAAAAAAGGCTATCCTCCCGGACAGCCAATCTTTATTAACCTTAAATCTAATACCATGAAAAACACAGTGCAAAGATAAAGGGATTTATGTTATATAACATAATGATTTGATGAAAATCTTCTGTTTATTAACTCTAATTAACTTTGAGGATGGTGCTTTTATGCTTATGGAATGATTATTCTACATAGAGCACCAATCCTTTGAGATATTCCCCTTCCGGGTGATAGATGTTCACCGGATGGTCTGCGGGCTGGGTCAACTGATGTAGTATACGCACACTTCTGCCCGACATGGCGGCAGCAGTAAATACAGCAGTACGGAAATTATCTTTGGTCACTACTTGCGAACATGAGAAGGTGAATAAGATACCACCCGGTTTGATTTTCTCAAATGCTTTGGCATTGAGCTTGCGGTAGCCCTGAAGGG
>ENA-ORSS01003657-ORSS01003657.1-human-gut-metagenome-genome-assembly--contig:-NODE-3657-length-12260-cov-8.243753_pt1 | contig 12260 bp, 11 predicted proteins | sample MGYA00241899_ERZ509162 | MGnify/ENA primary metagenome ERZ509162 (study PRJEB26280, sample SAMEA2338641) | human gut metagenome | biome: human gut; feature: human-associated habitat; material: faeces... | reverse complement strand
GCAGGCTATCCCATAGACGGCCAGTATTATACGGGCCTGACAGTGCGCAAGGGCGCTTGCCGGTTCGTGATGGGCTGGAAATGCAGTCAGGGCGACAGCGTGAAGGAAAGCGCGGTACTGACGGCGGATACGCTGTTTGAGGGACTGGTGGACAGCATTGGCGGCGTCAACAGCGGCTATCCCCTGTTTGACTGGCAGCTTCTGGAGCAGCAGAGCCGCGAAGAGGTGGTCAGCTATCTGAACGACCGCTATGAGCGGGAGATCAAGCCTATCGCCACCGTGGCCCAATGCCAGGAGATCGAAAAGCTGCTGACAGAGACGGCGGAGACCATCCGCACCGCCAAGACCACGGCGGAAATGACTGCCGCCTATGAAAAGGTGCTGGCGCGCATGAGCGCGGACGACCTGCTGGCGGCAGCAAAGGAAGCCGCGCAGAAGCAGCTGGATAAGCTGTATGGCAGCGCAAAGAAGGATTACAAGGACATTGCAGAGCAGCTGAACAAGCTGTATGAAACACAAAAGGCCGCCATCGAGGCCTGTACCAAGTCCGCGGATACGGACACGGAGCTGGATCGGTTTTCTGCCGGTGTGGTGGATCTGCTGATCACGGCACGGGTCAAGACCGGCGTGACCATGAAGCAGCTTTCCGCCACGCTGCCGGAGGTGCGTCAGGTCTATGACGCCCTCACCGCCGCCCAGAAGCGGCTGGTGGTCAACGGCAGCGCCATCACCGATGCGCAGGTGCTGGTAACGGCCTACGAACAGAATTTGGACCTGCTGCGGCAGTGGGAGAGCGCCGACAAGGCGAAATACACCGCCGTGAAGTCCGGCATCGGCCGTCTGGCGGCGGATATCCGCAGCCAGCTGGGCGATTGCGCCGACGCATCGGGCATGACCGCCGCCCTCAACGGCTACGCCGCAGGGGTGGCCCGGCTGCTGCTGGACAAGCTGGCCTTCACCGAGGGTACGACCACACTGGGCCAGCTGCACAAAGCGTCGGAGGTGCTGACCCAGACATCGGAGGCCGTAAAGGGCCTGACCCGGGAGCAGCTGGACGCACGCGGCATGAACCACTCCTCCCTGCACGAGGACGTGATGATCGGTGCCGAGGACAGCGAGATCACCGGCAAATGCCGCGACGGCCGCACCGTGCAGCTGTTCCAGAACGGCGTCTGGGTGCTGTAAAAAGGCCGGAAATGCGAAAAATTCAAGAAAATGCTTGCATAAAGCGCAAGAGTATGCTATATTCTAGTAGTACGATATAGTTTAACCTGAAACGTGGGCCGCAAGGTCCGCGTTTCTTGTTTGTTTGGAGGTTTTTTATGGCGAAGCAGTCTGGCGGCAACACCGCGCAGAGAGTGGAAGCGCTTGTCCGTCCCACGGTGGAAGGCATGGGTCTGCGCCTGTGGGATGTGGTTTTTGAGAAGGAAGGGCCGGACTGGTATCTTCGCATCCTCATCGACCGGGACGGTACCATGGATACCGACACCTGTGCAGAGGTGTCCCACGCACTGGACCCCATTCTGGATGAGGCAGACCCCATCGACCAGAGCTATTATCTGGAGGTGGGCAGCCCCGGCCTTGGCCGCAAGCTGACCCGCCCGGAGCACTATGAGGCGCTCAAGGGCCAGAAGGTGCGGGCAAAGCTCATCCACCCCAACGCTGACGGCGTGCGGGAACTGTCCGGCATCCTGACCGGTCGCGAGGGCAGCACCGTGACGCTGGAGACCGAGAACGGCCCCGTGACCTTTGAGGTGAATGCAGCCTCCGGCGTGCAGCTGTGCGACGACGAGGATCTGTTCAACTGAAAAGTACCGTCTCTGATGGAGAAAAGAGAACAAAATATATAGGAGGAACCCGAAAAATGACAGCAGCGAATAAGGACTTTTTTGAAGCGCTCTCCATGCTGGAGCATGAGCGCGGCATCACCGCAGAATACCTGATCGAAAAGATCAAGGCGGCTATCATCATTGCCGTCAAGAAGAACTATGAGGTCGAGGAGGATCACATCCGGGTGGACATCGACCCCGACACCGGCCGCTTTGACGTGGCGCTGATCCAGGACATCGTGGCAGACGAGGACTGGTACGACGAGCACGCCGAGATCGGCGTGACCGAAGCGCGCAAGATCCGCAGCAGCTACGAGGTCGGCGACCGCATCATCACCCCGCTCAAGACCCGCGATTTTGGCCGTATTGCCGCTCAGACCGCAAAGCACGTCATCCGTCAGGGCATCCGCGAGGCCGAGCGCAACCAGCAGCTCAGCGAGATCCAGTCCCGCGCACATGACATCGTGCAGGCCACCGTTACCCGCGTGGATACCGAGAAGGGCATCGTAGCGCTGGATCTGGGCAAGGGCGGCGAGGCTGTTCTGCCCCGCAACGAGCAGGTGCCCGGCGAGGTGTACACCGAGGGTGAGACCCTGCAGGTCTACATCGTGGACGTGGTCAGCACCGAGCGCGGCCCCCGCGTGATGATCAGCCGCACCCATCCCGGCCTTGTCAAGCGCCTGTTTGAGCTGGAAGTGCCCGAGATCTTTGACGGCACTGTGGAGGTAAAGGCCATCAGCCGCGAGGCCGGTGCCCGCACCAAGATGGCTGTCTGGTCCAAGGACCCCAACGTCAACCCTGTTTCCGCCTGCATCGGCGAGCACGGCGCCCGCGTGGCCGCTGTTGTGGAAAAGCTGGGCGGCGAGAAGATCGATATCGTGAAGTGGAGCGAGGATATCTCGGAATTCATCTCCGCAGCCCTGAGCCCCGCCAAGGTGGTCAAGGTGGAGCTGCTGCCCGGCGAGACCCGCTCCTGCCGCGTCACCGTGCCCGACCAGCAGCTGAGCCTTGCCATTGGCAACAAGGGTCAGAACGCCCGCCTGTGCGCCCGCCTGACCGGCTACAACATTGATATCCGTCCCGAGAGCGGCTACTACGGCGAGGATGAGGAGCCCAAGAAGGACGCAGCAGACGCTGAATAAGCCCGGCACCATCTGCCGAAGGAGGGAAACCGGATGGCACAAAAAAAGATCCCTGCCCGCCAGTGCATCGGCTGCATGACCAGCCGCCCCAAAAAGGAGCTGGTGCGCGTGGTGCGCGCACCCAGCGGGGAGATCAGCATTGATCTGGTAGGCAAAAAGCCGGGACGCGGAGCATATCTCTGCCCGGACCCGGACTGCCTGACCAAGGCAAAAAAGAAAAAGGCGCTGGAGCGCTGCTTTGAGCAGCCGGTTCCCGCCGAGGTATACGACGCGCTGGCTGTACAGCTGGCCGCAGCCGCAAAGGAGGCAGCAGCCGATGGCAAAAAAGAATAACGCCCCCGCAAAACCCAAGCTGCCCCCGGAGGAAGCGCTGTATCAGGCCGTGAGCCTGTGCCGCAAGGCCGGTGCGCTGACCATGGGCTTTGACGCCGTGGAGGAAGCCTGCGTCAAAAGCAAGGCATGGCTGGTGATGACCGCATCGGACATCAGCCCTAAGACTTTGCAGCGTTTGAACTACGCCGTGGGGGACTTGGTGGACGTGTTCACCATGCCGCTGACACAGGATAAGCTGGCCGATATCAGCCACAAGCCCGTGGCTGTTTACGCGGTGACCGACCGCAACCTCGCAAAGCTCTGCTTCGACCGCCTGTCGGACTGCGGAGCAATCAAAAATGAGGAGGATATGAGCGAATGATCGTAAAATATAAAGTGAGTGACTTTGCAAAGGATCTGAACCTTTCTGCAAAGAAGGTGCTGGACGAGCTGGCCGCTATGGGCAGCACCGGCAAGAAGAACAGCTCCAATCTGGAGGAGAACGAGCTGAATTACCTGCTGGAAAAGTTCAGCAAGGATAACAGCGTGGCAAATCTGGACGAGTTTTTGAACAGCGCCAAGGCTCCCAAGGAGGAGCCCAAGGCCGAGAAAAAGGTCGAGAAGAAGGCTGAAAAGAAGCCCGAGGCTCCCAAGGCTGACAAAAAGCCCCAGCAGCCCGCCGCAAAGGCCGAGCAGCCCAAGGCAAACAATAATAACAATAACGGCAAGCACGGCGACAAGAAGCCCGAGCAGCATAAGAAGCGCGAGGAAAAGACCGTTTCCTTCAGCGAACTGGCACGCGAGACCGGCGCAAAGGCTACTGCTGCCCCCGCACAGGCTGTTTCTGTCCGCCGCGAGGACAATCAGGTCACCGTGGATACCCGCACTGTGGATATGAACGTGGATCGTTTCGATGCCCGCTACGATGATCTGGCTTCCACCAAGAACACCGAGAACCGCCGTAAGCCCACCCCGCAGGGCAACAAGCAGAAGTTCACCCAGCGTGGTCAGCGTCAGCGCCAGCAGTTCCAGAAGGGCAAGCGCGAGACTGAGTTCGAGCGTCTGCAGCGCATCCAGCTGGAAAAGGCCCGCAACGCCCAGCTGAAGGTGATGATCCCCGACGAGATCACCGTGGGCGAGCTGGCTGCCCGTCTGAAGCAGCAGGCCGGTAAGGTCATTGCCAAGTTCATGCAGATGGGCGAGATGCACGCCATCAACGATGTGATCGATTTCGACACCGCAGCTCTGCTGGCAGAGGAGTTCCACGCAAAGGTCGAGCACGAGGTGCACGTTACCATCGAGGAGCGCCTGTTCACGCAGGAAGAGGATGCACAGGAGGATCTGGTGGAGCGTCCCCCGGTGGTCTGTGTCATGGGTCACGTTGACCACGGCAAGACCAGTATTCTGGATGCCATCCGCAAGACCAACGTCACCGCAGGCGAGGCCGGCGGCATCACGCAGGCCATCGGTGCATATCAGGTCAAGGTCAACGATAGCCTCATCACCTTCCTGGATACCCCGGGCCACGAGGCATTCACCTCCATGCGTGCCCGCGGTGCCAACATGACCGATATCGCCGTTCTGGTGGTTGCTGCCGACGACGGCATCATGCCCCAGACCATTGAGTCCATCAACCACGCCAAGGCTGCAAATGTCAAGATTATCGTGGCAATGAACAAGATGGATAAGCCCACCGCAAACCCCGAGCGCGTGATGGAAGGCCTGACCAAGTACGGCATCATCACCGAGGACTGGGGCGGCGATGTGGCCTGCATCCCGGTGTCTGCCCTGACCGGCATGGGCATCAACGACCTGCTGGAGCGCATTGCTCTGGAAGCTGAGGTCATGGAGCTGAAGGCAAACCCCAACCGCCGCGCCAAGGGTGCGGTCGTCGAGGCCCGTCTGGACAAGGGCCAGGGCCCCATTGCCACCATTCTGGTGCAGAACGGCACCCTGCACTCCGGCGACGTCATCATTGCCGGTACCGCTGTGGGCCGCGTGCGCACCATGCGCAGCGACAAGGGTCAGCTGCTCACCGATGCCGGCCCCTCCACCCCTGTGGAGATCACCGGCCTGACCGCAGTGCCGGAAGCAGGCGACCTGTTCGAGGCTGTTGAGGACGAGCGTCTGGCCCGTGAACTGGCCGAGCAGCGCATTGCTGCCGCCAAGGAGAAGCAGTTCTCCTCCTTCCAGAAGGTCACGCTGGATAACCTGTTCAGCCAGATGGCACAGAACGACATGAAGGAACTGGCCATCGTGGTCAAGGCCGACGTGCAGGGCTCTGCCGAGGCTGTGAAGCAGAGTCTGGAGAAAATCTCCAACGACGAGGTGCGCGTGCGCGTCATCCACGCCGGTGTCGGCGCCATCAGCAAGTCCGACGTGGATCTGGCCGATGCCTCCAACGCCATCATCATCGGCTTCAACGTCCGTCCGGACAACGTGGCCAAGGAAGAAGCCGCTGCCACCAAGGTGGAAATGCGTATGTACCGCGTCATTTACGACGCCATCAACGATGTCACCGACGCTATGAAGGGTATGCTGGCACCCAAGTTCCGCGAGGTCTCTCTGGGCGAACTGCAGGTGCGTCAGGTGTACAAGATCTCCAACGTGGGCACCGTTGCAGGCTGCCGCGTGACCAGCGGCAAGATCACCCGCGACAGCAAGGTGCGCGTGGTGCGTGACGGCATCGTTATTGCCGAGGACGAGATCGCATCCCTGAAGCGCTTCAAGGATGACGCCAAGGAAGTGGCCGAGGGCTACGAGTGCGGCGTGACGCTGGAGAAGTTTGCGGACGTCAAGGAAGGCGACGTGTACGAGGCCTTCAAGATGGAAGAGTACCGCGACTAAGCAAAAACCGAATATATAACAGCTTCCCGGCAGAAAAGGCTTCCCCCGTCCGGGGGAAGCTGTCGAACGAAGTGAGACTGATGAGGGCGTATCTTTCGCAGGTGTGGAGCGTGCGCCCTCATCCGTCGTTTTGGCAGACAAATGCCGCCTTGCCCCGGCCGGGGCAAGGCTTTGGGAAGCTGCCGGACAGAATTTGGAGAAAACTATGTCTCAGAAAAATATGGGCCGTCTTGCGCAGGATATGAAGCGCGAGGTCATTGCCATCATCGGCCGGCTGAAGGACCCGCGGCTGGAGGGCGGTCTGCTGACCGTCACCCGTCTGGACGTGACGCCGGATCTGGATGTGGCAAAAGTGTATGTAAGCGTGATGGGCCGCGCAGACGGCCCCAAGCCCGCAATCGAAGCGCTGAACCGTGCCGCAGGCCATGTGCGCACCGAGGTCAGCAAAAAAATGCACATCCGCAAGGCACCCCGCTTCATCTTTGTGGAGGATGACGGTGCCGCCTACGCCGCCCACATCAACGAGCTGCTGCGCAGCCTGAACGTGAACGGCGAGGAGGAAGCACAGCCTGCTGATACCGAACAGACCGAGGACTGACTGCCTTTGCGGAAAGGATGGATCATTGGATGACAGAACAACTGGATGTGCAGCAGATGGCGCAGCGCCTGCTGGCTGCGGACAACATTTTGATTCTGTGCCACAAAAACCCGGACGGTGACACCATCGGCTGCGGCAGCGCCCTGTACTATGCGCTCAAAGCGCTGGAAAAAACAACGGCGGTGCTCTGCTCCGATGACATTCCGTCCCGCTACGCCTTTACGAACCCACGGCTGTTCAAGGGCGAGTTCGAGCCCCGCACTGTGATCGCGGTGGATGTGGCCGGTTTGCAGCTGTTTGGCGAAAATAACGGTGTGCCGCAGTACGCACACCATGTGGACCTGTGCATCGACCACCACGCAGGCAACAACGGCTATGCCGATTTTACCCTTCTGGATGCCGGTGCCGCTGCGGCAGCGGAACTGCTGTATCAGGTCATCGTGGAGATGGGGGTGACTATCACCCCCCACATTGCGGACTGCCTGTACACCGGCATTGCCACCGACACCGGCTGCTTCAAGTTCTCCTCCACCACAGCTAACACCCACACGGTGGCGGCAAAGCTTATTGAAGCCGGCTGTCATGTGGAGGAGCTGAACACCCTGCTCTTTGACACCAAGCCCCGTGCCCGCATGGAGGCCGAGCGCATCGCCCGCAACCATCTGGAGTACTATCTGGACGGTCGCTGCGCCCTGATCTACCTGACGAGAGACGAGATACGGCAGAGCGGGGTAGACCCCGCAGATCTGGAGGAACTGACCAGTCTGCCCATCAGCATCGAGGGAGTCAAGGTGGGTCTGACCCTGCGCCAGCAGCCCGGCGGCAGCTACCGCATCAGCGTGCGCACCGCAAAGAGTGTGGACGCCTGTGCCATTGCCCGGCGTCTGGGCGGCGGCGGCCACACCCGCGCAGCGGGCTGTGAACTGCTGGGCGACCTTGAAAACGCCAAAAACGCGATCCTTGCAGAGGTGGAAGCCGAGCTGGACGCACCGCAGGAGGAAGCATGATGCAGGGCATCCTGATCGTAGACAAGCCCATGGACTGGACCAGCTTTGACGTGGTGGCAAAGCTGCGCGGCGTGCTGGGCACCCGCAAGCTGGGGCACAGCGGTACACTGGACCCCATGGCCACCGGCGTTCTGCCAGTGTTCTGCGGCGGTGCCAGCAAGGCGGTGGATCTGCAGCTGAACCACGACAAGACCTACCGCGCCACCCTGCGTCTGGGCGCACGTACCGATACCGGCGATAGCACCGGCACGGTGCTGGAGACTGCCCCCGTCACCGCCGGAGAAAAGGAACTGCTGGCTGTGCTGCCGCAGTTTGTCGGCCCGCAGATGCAGGTGCCGCCCATGTACTCGGCGGTCAAGATCAACGGCCAGCCGCTGTATAAGCTGGCGCGCGAGGGCGTGACCGTGGAACGCAAGGCGCGCCCCATTGAAATCTACGGCATCGAGTACGGCGGCAGTCCGGCAGAAAACGAGTATGTACTGACGGTGCGCTGCTCCAAGGGCACCTACATCCGCACGCTGCTGGAGGATATCGCCACCGCCATGGGGCAGAAGGGCACCATGAGCGCGCTGCGCCGCACTGCTGCCGGTCTGTACACCGAAGCAGAAGCCCACACGCTGGAAGAAATCCTTGCAGCAAAGGAGCAGGGAACTGCCGCGCTGGAAGCACTGATGCTGCCGGTGGAAAGCGTGTTCACTCCGCTGCCGCTGCTGATGGTGGAGCCATGGGTGGAGCAGCACCTGTACAACGGCTGTCCCACCAGCCGCTACCCCGCAGCAGACGGACGCTACCGGGTGCGCAATGCCGCCGGGCAGTTCCTTGGCCTTGCTAACATTACCGGCGGGGTGCTCCGGGTGGAAAAACTGTTCGTGGAACGTAATTGAGCAATAAAGGAAACAAGACCCATGCAGATCATTTCTCAGTTTGCCCCGCTGCCGCTGGCACAGCCCGCAAAGGGTACCGCCGTGGCCATGGGCTACTTTGACGGCATCCATATCGGCCACCGGGCGGTGATCGAAGGGGCGGTACAATGGGCAAAGACCCATGATGCAGCTCCGGCGGTGTTCACCTTCCGCCTGCCGGTGGAAAATAAAATGAAGGGCAAGCGCCTGCTCTCCACCGAGGATAAGCACGCCCTGATCCACAGCCTTGGGGTGGAGTATTACCTTACCCCGGACTTTGAGGCGATCAAGGCACTGAGCCCGGAGGAGTTTGTGCGCGGCATCGTGGAAAACTGCCACGCCCGGGCGCTGTTCTGTGGCGAAAACTTCACCTTTGGTGCAAAGGCTGCCGGTACGCCGGAGCTGCTGCGCACCCTCTGTGCCCCTCTTGGGGTAGAAGTAGTGGTGGTACCCATGGCGCAGTTTGAGGAAAAGCCGGTGTCCTCCACCCGCATCCGCACCGCGCTGGAGGGCGGGGACATCCCGGCCGCCAACGCCATGCTGGGCATGCCCTATGCCATCCGCTTTGCGGTGCAGCACGGGGCAGGGCTGGGACACACCCTCGGGGTGCCCACCATCAACCAGCTGTACCCGCAGGGCTTCCAGATGCCCCGCAGCGGCATTTATATCACCCGCACCTGCATCAACGGGGTGTGGTATCCCTCGGCCACCGGTCTGGGCAGCCGCCCTACTGTGAACGATGACGCCACCAAGGTGACCTGTGAGACCTTTATCCCGGGCTTTTCCGGCAACCTGTACGGCACCGACCCGGTGGTGGAGTTCCACGCTTACCTGAGCCCCAGCAAAAAGTTTGATACGCTGGACCAGCTGCGGGACTGCATCAACGATGCCGCCCGCCGCGCACAGGAATATTTTGCATAACGCATAAAAAGCGGAAAAATTATTTTTATTTGGGGTCGAGAAACGCCTGTGGGCGTTTTTCGACCCCTTTTGTCGTGAAGGAAAACAGCATTTCCGGCGTCTGCGGGCAGAAAAAACCGCACTTCGGGCAAAATAGACACATTTCCGTGCAACAATGGCAAATGTTTGTTAAACAATTATCTATCTCATATCCTTGCAATACACGCAGTTTTTGTTTATAATAGTAGCTGTACGGGGCAACGCCCCGATTGTGAGCGAGACTCTGGTTCAGAATTATAACTTGAGAGGAGTTTTTACCATGGGTTTAGGTAAGAAGACGATCGACGATCAGAACTACTGCGGCAAGAAGGTGCTTGTCCGCTGCGATTTCAACGTCCCGATGAAGGACGGTGTCATCACCAACGAGAACCGCATCAACGCAGCACTGCCCACCATCCAGAAGCTGGTCAACGATGGCGCTAAGGTCATCCTGTGCAGCCATCTGGGCAAGCCCAAGAACGGCCCCGAGGCTAAGTTCAGCCTGGCTCCCGTTGCTGTGGCTCTGAGCGCAAAGCTGGGCAAGACCGTTGTGTTTGCTGACGATGACAACGTTGTGGGCGAGAACGCAAAGGCTGCTGTGGCTGCTATGAACAACGGCGATGTCGTTCTGCTGCAGAACACCCGTTTCCGCAAGGAAGAGACCAAGAACATGCCCGAGTTCAGCGAGGAGCTGGCTTCTCTGGCTGATGCTTATGTGGATGACGCTTTCGGCAGCTGCCACCGTGCACACTGCTCCACCGCAGGTGTCACCGACTACATCAAGGATACCGCTGTCGGCTACCTGATGGAGAAGGAAATCAAGTATCTGGGCAACGCCGTCAACGACCCCGTCCGTCCCTTCACCGCTATTCTGGGCGGCGCTAAGGTTGCTGATAAGCTGAACGTCATCTCCAACCTGCTGGAGAAGGTCGATACCCTGATTATCGGCGGCGGCATGGCTTACACCTTCGTCAAGGCTCAGGGCTACGAAGTGGGCAAGAGCCTGTGCGACGACACCAAGCTGGACTACTGCAAGGAAATGATGGCTAAGGCAAAGGAGAAGGGCGTCAAGCTGCTGCTGCCCGTGGATGCAGTCTGCATCAAGGACTTCCCCGATCCCATCGATGCTCCCGTGGATGTGACCGTGGTGCCTGTCACCGCAATCCCCGCTGATATGGAAGGCTGCGACATCGGCCCCGAGACCATGAAGCTGTTTGCTGACGCTGTCAAGGCTTCCAAGACCGTTGTCTGGAACGGCCCCATGGGCGTGTTCGAGAACCCCACTCTGGCAGCTGGTACTCTGGCTGTTGCCAAGGCTATGGCTGAGAGCGATGCTACCACCGTCATCGGCGGCGGCGACAGCGCAGCAGCTGTGCAGCAGATGGGTCTGGGCGACAAGATGACCCACATCTCCACCGGCGGCGGCGCTTCTCTGGAGTATCTGGAGGGCAAGGAACTGCCCGGCATCGCAGTCATCCAGAACGCATAGTTTTTCCGGCATCACAATGGATGCGGCGGCATTTACGCCGCCGCATCTTTTCTTTTTGTGCAGGCAATTTGTAAATAGTTACGAAGGTAAGGAGAAAATAACAATGGATAAGGCAAAGCGCAAGGCTATTATCGCTGGCAACTGGAAGATGAACAAGACCGCCTCCGAGGCTGCTGTTCTGGTGGACGAGCTGATCCCCGCTGTGAAGGACGCTACCTGCGAGGTGGTCATCTGCACCCCGTTTACCGATCTGGTCACTGCTGTGGCTAAGACCAAGGGCACCAACATCCATGTTGGCGCCGAGAACGTCCACTTTGAGAAGTCCGGTGCTTTCACCGGCGAGATCAGCGCCGATATGCTGGTGGATCTGGGCGTGGAGTACGTCATCGTCGGCCACTCTGAGCGCCGTCAGTACTTTGCAGAGACCGACCAGACCGTCAACAAGCGCACGCTGGCTGCTCTGAACGCCGGTCTGAAGGTCATCCTGTGCGTGGGCGAGAGCCTGCAGCAGCGCGAGGAGGGCGTTACCGAGGAGCTGGTCCGTATGCAGACCAAGATCGCCCTGCGTGACGTGACCGCCGAGCAGATGGCAAACGTTGTCATCGCCTACGAGCCTGTCTGGGCCATCGGCACCGGCAAGACCGCTACCTCCGATCAGGCAGAGGAAGTCTGCGCACAGATCCGCAAGGTGGTGGGCGAGCTGTACGGCGAGGCCGTGGCCGAGGCTACCACCGTGCAGTACGGCGGCAGCATGAACGCCAAGAACTGCGAGGAGCTGCTGAGCAAGAAGGACGTGGACGGCGGCCTCATCGGCGGTGCTTCCCTGAAGGCTCCTGACTTTGCTGTCATCGTCAACGCTGCCACCAAGGGCTAAGCCCTGAGCGGTAAAAATCGTTCTCTCTGCGCCCGGCTGCGCCGCATTTCCGGCAGGGAGCCGGGCGCTGTTTGTTGAATTTTCAAAGGAGATCCTATTTTATGTCCAAGAAACCTGTTCTGCTCTGCATCATGGACGGCTTTGGCTGGACCCCCAACGAGACCTACGGCAACGCCGTGGCCGCGGCCAAGAAGCCCTTCATTGATTCTCTGATGGCAAAATATCCCATGACCACCATCGAAGCTTCCGGCATGGCTGTGGGCCTGCCCGACGGCCAGATGGGCAACTCTGAGGTGGGTCATACCAATATGGGTGCCGGCC
>ENA-ORSS01003647-ORSS01003647.1-human-gut-metagenome-genome-assembly--contig:-NODE-3647-length-12275-cov-3.445827_pt1 | contig 12275 bp, 9 predicted proteins | sample MGYA00241899_ERZ509162 | MGnify/ENA primary metagenome ERZ509162 (study PRJEB26280, sample SAMEA2338641) | human gut metagenome | biome: human gut; feature: human-associated habitat; material: faeces... | reverse complement strand
GGATGATCACGCGAATGGGGGAAAATGATGAAAAGGTTCATTGTGGTTCTGATGACTGTAGCCTGCCTGGCCGGCGCTTGCACGCAGGCTGCCGCCTTTGAAATTCCGGAGGCATGGATCGATCAATATCGCACTGAAAAAACACTTCCAGCGGATATTGCGGCAGAGTATTACATACAGGATGGCGTGCTGTTCTTCAATGATGTTTTGGTGGCATATCCGGAAAGCAAAACAGATCGCAAACGGTGCCGGTATGGTGGCCATCAATGCAATGGTGGCCACGCAGGACTATGCCGCCGCCATCCGCGGGGGCCGGGGCCACAGTAGTGAAATCGTAGGTAACCTGGGCATTGATGCCCATAGCAAACATTGCCATCGCAATAACAGAATAGATTTTTTTCATTGCCTTAAGTTTTTAGTTGTATTGAATAATTGAGTTATTTTATTATTATCTTTTTTCCATTACGGATATAAATTCCCTTGCGCGGGTTGTCCACGCGCAACCCAGAGAGCGTATAATACTCCCCGTCTGCTTGCCTCATGCCTGTGGCTGTGCTTATGCCCGACTCGTCATGGCCTGATTTTGAGCGTATCGAGATACTGCGGATATACGTTCCGGCACCGGCTGTAACGACCATGTCTCCGTCGGCCGCCACCACTACGGTGCTTTCGCCTGCCTCGACAGCTACGATTCCTCCTGCCATTCCCTTATCGTCGAACGTCAGCACAGACCCCTTGCAAAGGTTGAATGTAACCTCGTCGCCGACGTGCAAACCGAGCACAGCCAGCTTAGCCTTGCCCCCCTGCGACCACAAGCCCTCGTAGGTGCTGCTGGCATCGCGGTAACGCCAAGTGCTGCCATCACTGCCAAAGCTGCCCGCAAAGCGGTTGTCGTAATCGTTGCCGGCATGGGCTATCAGCCTCATAGGCTCTCCGGCCGGTGTCACCGGGCTGCCCCAATCGACGCCCACAATACTGTTGTTGACGCCTACGCCTGTGAAATCGTAGACAAGAGAAGTGCTGCCGTCGTCGGGTTGGTTTTCCGATATGTAATCAGGCAGGTAATAACCGAGGTGAGGAGGCATGTTGTAACCCACGTTCTGCCAGGCCACGCCCATTTCATAAATGTGGTCGGTCATAAGCCAAGGCACTCGGCATTCTGTAGGAATGTTGGTGGTGAAGATGTTCAGAGTGCAAGAGTCGGCATCATCCCACAGGATGACCTCCTCGCGCCAGTCGCCCATGATATCGGCGATGAGGCACGGGTGGGGCTTTCCGTTGGTTGACGAAGAATTGCCGTAGGCCCACATCTGTATGACATGGTCAAAGTTGCCGCCACCGTTCCACTTGTCGACAGTAGCGTCGTAAAAAAGCTCATCAGCCGGGTCTCCGTCCCAATACAGCCTGAACTTGTGTGGCTTGTCGGTTGCGAGCGTGGCTATCTCCACGCCTTTTACATTATAGATGACAGGAGATGCGGCCGTCCAGAACTCAGCCCCACGCTCAGACAGGTCGAGGTCGGCCATGGTGCCCATGCCGTTGTCGCCAGCACTGCCTTCAGAGATGAGAATCTCGCCAGTGCCGGCATCTATGAGATGATAGCCATAGGGAGCCTCCTCGTGAACCATGAAAAACTCCAGCCCCTGACGGTCGGGGTCGAAATCGCCGAGGTGGATTGCGTCGCCATGACCCAAGCCTGTGCTGTATAGCATCCACCCGTCATCGTCGAGTGCTGCCGAACCAAACATTATCTCGTCGCGGCCGTCACCATCCACATCGCCTACAGATATATTGTGGGCCCCTTCTCCGAAACAGGTATTGCCCTCGGTGGCCACCCCGTCGGGCCCATCGAGCGGACGGCCCGATGTGTTTTCAAGGTATCGGCGGGTCTCGCTGCTTCCGTCGGGAGAATAAAGCGTGAGGTCGGCCTTGGCTGTCGACGCCGAAAGCCATCGCGTAACGAGCCGCGAGCCATCAAAGTCAACCGCCCAGATGTAAGCCCGTGTGTAATAGCCGCGGGTGAATATGGCCGACGGATTGGATTCTTGCCCGTCGAGATATGCCACACAACACAGATAGCGCTCGCTGCGATTGGCATAGTCATCTCCCCAAAACGCATCGTCGGGATAGTCGGCCACACCGCACAGTCCACCGGCGCGGTTGGGTGAATACCACACGGTGTGGATGGCTTTCCCGGTCTTTCCGTCGAACACGGTCAACAGCTCGGCACCTCTGAATATGCGTCCGTTGGAGCGGTTGCGCAGGTCTTCCACATTGTCAAGAGCCTTTATCGCCGGGTCTGATGCTGCCTCGGTGACATAAGCCCCTGTTCCGTCCTTGCTCCCTGGGGCTGTCTTGCAAAGCATCTCGGCCTGTCCGTCGCCATCAAGGTCGTAGAAAACAATCTGTGTGTAATGAGAACCGGCACGTATGTTTATGCCCAAATCCACCCGCCATAGTCTTTCGCCGCCAAACTCATAGCAGTCGATGATGCAGTTTCCGGAATATCCGTTGCCCGTCGAACCGTTGTCCTTCGAATTGGTAGGCTCCCATTTTAACAACAGTTCGTACTCCCCGTCACCGTCTGCATCGGCCACGGCGCAATCGCCCGGGAAGTACGAGTAGCTCTCTCCCGACGGAGTACGGCCGGCGGCGGGCCGGTCGGCCTTCAACGTTGTGAAGACGTCGGCCCACGGAGTCACCGCCTGCGTTTCCTCAACCACACGGCCGTTTTGCCTTACGACCACACTGTAGGTGTTAGACTGAGTCCCGGTCATGTCAACGAAAGACGTGGAGCGAATCAAGTTGGAGGCTATCACCTCGCCATCGCGCAAAACATCAAACGCAACACCCGCATCATCACCGGGCAACAGCCTCCAACTGAGGAAGACCCCACTTGACTGCGAAGGCAAAGCAACCAATGAACGCCCCCTGCTTCCGGCAACGAGACTTGCCGTGGCCGACAGTGTGAACGCCATGAAACAAATCATTATGGTTAGAATATTTCTCATACTGTTATATAGTTTTTTTGGTTTTCAGCCATATTTTTACGATAGTACACGAAGTATTTTTATTTTACATCGACTTGAAGTCACAGCCAAGAGCCCTCAATACCAACGGCTCGGCAACGCCGAAGTCACCAAACGGCTTTAAGCCTGTTGCAATGGTTGCAAGTGGTTTTGGTGCTGCAAATATAGATATCTGCACTATCTAAAATGGGCCACAAACGTACAAAAACAGCCATTTTTAGACTATCAGCACCTTTCGGGCCACTGTTACACCCTATAAAAGGGTGTGGGAAAGACATTGCTTACGGGTTGTTGCAACAAAAAGACAATCGGGCTACCATAGGGCTCTTACGCATATTCAATGGTTGAACGTTGAAAAAAATGAGCAAAATACACCAAACGCAAAAATTACATTAAACGTCATTGCCACCAGCGATGCGATTGTTTGACAAGACCATCATCGGCTGTGCCTGCATGGCAGGCCTTATTATATGATGCCTTTGATTAATTACAACTGTCAATTTTAACCATGTTTTCGTGGCGCAATGGCTGTTTATGCAAACTACCTGGCTGCCAGCGAGTTGTGATTTGGCCCGTTTTAGCCCGTAAAACCGGCCGTTTCTCAGATTGGAAAAGGCCGTTCTGCAGTGCAGAACGGGCCATATCGACAGACTGGGCCACGCTTGCAGGTAAACGGGCAACAACCGCCTGTTGTGTTGCACAATGGAAAAAGGACACCGGCGGGGAACATTCCGGACAAAAACCAACACATCTGCGCCAACCGCCACACAGTTGCAGGCTTAATGCGAACCTTTTGCCAAGGCTCATAGAGCCTGAATTGGGCAAATGCCCAGGTCTGTCATAACTACATTGCAACGGATACGCACAGGAGCTACTACAAACACCCTGGAGTTGAATGGTGCATTTAAAGCATTCTGAAAATAAACAATGACAATAAAAACGACGGGCTTTGCTTGGACAATACATCAAAAATGCTTAAATTTGCAACATGCGCAATATCTTAATATCAATACTAACAATCATAAACTTGTTTTGTGCCTGCCCTTTGGAAGGCATGGACATCTTTTCACGCAAATTTAACTCAGAAAACGGACTGCCCGACAACAATGTAAGAAACATCATACAAGACTCCAAAGGATTCATCTGGATGGGTACGCCCGGAGGCCTTTACCGCTTCGACAACTATTTCTACACGACATACAAATATTCTGAAAGCGGGAACACGAAGCTGCTCAACAACAACCATATCAGCGGACTGTACAGGCTGCCCGACGACAGACTGCTCATTGTCGAACTGGGAGGCAAGCTGTCAATATTCGATGTAAACAGTAACAGATTCGTTGATCTGCCCGCTCGGAAGAAACAACACGTCTACGACAGCGTGCGCACAACAAAGACAGACATGCAAGCCCTCGCACAATTCAAGACTGTAATAGACAATGGCGGGAACGTTATCAACGACAACCTCGGCAACATGGTTGTTGTAGACACAACGGGGCTAATATGGTTTATTGACCGCAACACACGCGAAGTCATAAAGATGCGAGTGTTCGACAAAGACCTCTTCCCGCTGGTAAACAGCAAGAAATACAAAATCGTCACTTCAAGGAAGAACAACCTTATATGGGTGTCGACAAACGGATGCGGCATAACCGTTTATGACCGCAAGACGCAAACCGCTCGCCACATACGCCATGACTCTGGCCTTATTTCGTCGGATTTCATCATAGACATGTGCATGGACAGGAATGAAGATGTATGGGTTGCCGACGAATTTAACGGCGCAGTATGCCTCACCGTACAAGACAACGACACGGCTGTCAAGCTGCTTAACCCGCATGCCGGCAACCAACGGGCCAACCAGGTCTATGTGATGAGGTGGATGCCAGACAGCACTTTGTTTATTGCCAACACATTCGCCGACGTATACAAGACAGACCACAGCATGCACATACCGCCCCGTCCGACCATAAGCGGACTCGACGTACACTCCATTTGCTCAGACATCAACGGCAACACGTGGATAGGGACAAGGCAGGAGGGAATACTCGCCAAAGGCAGAAAATGGCTGCGCCACGACCCCAAAGACAGCCGAACGGTGTCGGCCAACAACATTCTGCATATGCTCTGCGACAGCAAGGGCCGCATTTGGGTGGCAGCCGCAGAGGCCCACCTCGACCTTGTTACTACCAACAATGACGGAACCATAACATTCCGCCACTTTTTCGGCGAAAACTTCTCGCCGAGGGTAATGCTGCAAGACAAGGCCGGAGCCATTTGGGTTGGGGCTGAAAGTGGCCTGTATCGATTCTATCCTGACGAACTTATTAATAATAGCGACGCATTCACACGCATCATACCCGCTGCTGACTTGGCTCACTGCGATGTATGCTGCATATTTGAAGACACCAACGGACACATATACATAGGAACAGCAGGCAACGGCGCCTACAGGATAGACGCCACAAAGAGCATAGGAAAGCAAAACAGAAAATGGCAAATTACGCCAATAAAAGGACTTATATCCAATGATGTCCGCTCAATGATAGAAGACGACCTGGGCGTAATATGGATGGGAACCAACAAAGGCATAACATGCTATGACCCACGAGACGGCAAAATATGGTACAGATACAACGAATACGACCCCGTGCAGAACTTCTATGCCGACAACTGCGTATGCCGCATGCCCGACGGGAAACTTGCTTTCGGCACAAACAGGGGGATTGTGATTTACGACCCAACAAGGGCCGCAAACGAAAACGGAACCGCAAACCGACTTACCATCACCGACATACTTATCAACGGGGTCTCGGCCGGACTCATGGGCAACGATTCGCCTATAGACGGTGCACCCGACAACGAAGAAGCCATCACCCTGCCGTACAACAGGAACTCATTGACCATAAGATTCTCTATGTTCAACTTCAAGTCGGCCATGGGAACGCGCTACAGCTACTACCTCGAAGGCTATGACAAGGGCTGGAGCGAACCCTCTGCCTACAGCTTCGCATCATACAAGAACCTGCCTCCGGGAAGATACATATTCATGGTCAGGGCACATGACAACGGACCGCGCCCAAGCGAAGAGAGACGGATGGTTATCACCATCAGGCAACCATGGTGGAGCACTTGGTGGGCATGCGCAATATACATGGCCTTGGCTGCCATAGTTGGAACCGCGGTGTTCCGTCAACTGCGCACCGTCTACAGGCTACGCCAGCGCATCGCCATTGAGAACAAGCTCACAGAATATAAATTGCAGACGTTCACCAACATATCGCACGAGTTCCGCACACCATTGACTATAATACGCGGAGCCATGCAGAGCATCGGCAACCAAGACATACCGGCCGGGATGCAACAGCCAATAAGCAACATGCAGAAGAGCGTCAACAGGATGATGAGACTTGTAAACCAGCTCCTTGAGTTCCGTAAGATGCAGAACAACAAGCTCAGGCTTGCATTAGAAGAAACCGACGTGGTGAAATTTATCAAGGAGATATTCTTCAGTTTCAAGGATATTGCCGAAAACAAACGCATAAACTACATATTCATACCGCAGGAAAAGTCGAGAATGGTGTTTGTAGACAAGGGGCATTTAGACAAGATTGCCTACAATCTACTGTCAAACGCTTTCAAATACACGCCTTGCCAGGGTGAAATCACGGTGAGACTCGGCTTTAAGGACAACAAGATGATTATTCGCGTGGAAGATAATGGTGTAGGCATACCTAAGGAAAAGCAACCGGAACTATTCCAAAGGTTCATGCAAAGCACGTTTTCCAATGACAGCATCGGAATCGGACTAAACCTTACCAAGGCCTTGGTGGAGGTTCACAAAGGCAGCATCAGTTTCATGCCAAACGTTCCCAAAGGATCAATCTTCACCGTGGAACTGCCAACAGACAAGGGTGTTTATTGTGAAGAAGACTTTATGGCTCCCGGACACCTGCTACTTGAGCATGCCCAAGAGGGTAATGGCAGAGCATACCACGAACTGGCAGCACAGCCTATGAACGACCGCAAGGTGCTTATTGTTGAGGACGACGCCGACGTCATGGAATATCTGCGCGAAACAATGCAGAGGATATTTACCGTACACACGGCCATGGACGGGATTGAAGCTCTCCACACACTGGAAGACCTGCAGGCCGACCTCATCATCAGCGACATAATGATGCCCCTGATGGACGGATTGGAGTTCACGGCAAGGGTGCGCAACAACGAGAACACCAAAGACGTACCGGTCATCTTGCTGACGGCACTGACCTGTGACGACAAGAGGATAAAGGGTCTGAAAAACGGAGCCGACGCATACATCACGAAACCATTTGACCCTGAGCTACTAATAACAACAGCCGTTAGCCTGATAGAGAAAAACGACCGTCTGAAAGAGCAATACACGAAAAAATCGGCACGACAAAAGGCCATATTGCCACTGATTATAACAGACGAACGTGACAAGCGTTTGCTTGACTCTGTGGACATGTGGATTGACGGGCATTTGTGCGACCCGATGCTCTCGGTGGATGAAGTTGCCAAAGCCATGGGATACAGCAGAACCCACTTCTTCAAAAAGATGAAGGCACTGACCGGACAGCCTCCGGCCGACTATATAAAGGCGAAACGCTTAGACAAGGCGGCCCAACTGCTTAAGGACGAGACCACCACTGTGGCCGAGGTCTGCTACAAGGTCGGCATAAGCAAGCCCAACTATTTTGCGAAAATCTTCAAGGAAAGATTTGGCATTTCACCAAAGAAATACCAACAAGGAGGCTAAAACAAAGGGCAGCATGAAACAGTCATTTGACTTTTGTAATCATTACATCAAGAGGCTGTGCCACACATTTGGCACAGCCTCTTGTAAGTAAGCCCCTTGCATAGGGCCCGTTGCTTAAACTATAATAAGCTATTTGGGATGATTAACTGATTATTCGCTTGTAGCCGAACCTGTTGCAGTGGCTACAGAATAAAACAATAATCAGGCTATTCCCCAAAGACGGCTACAATAACATTCAGCTACTCTGCAGGAGCCCATTTGCAACGAACAGGAGAGACTATTGCCCCCTCTTCCTTTAACTGCTTCATGGCCTTATCCACTTCCTTGCGGTCGAGCCCGCTCAGTTCTGCAATCTTACCCGCATTCAAAGGCTGGCCAGCCTCCCTCATTGTTGCCAATACCATTTCTTTTGCTTCCATAATTCTCTGAACTTAAATTATTAATGTTTTGATGTGTCTATATCGTTATACTATTGTTTTATCCAATGTATTCCAAGAAAGAATCCACCTGTTGTTTCAACTGTTCCCTTTGCTCGTTTGTCATAATCACGCGCCCCTCTGTCCATGCCTCCAGGTTAAGCTGGATGCCTGTCTGCGGCTTTACCATGATGTCTGCACGAATGAACGGCAGTGTGAGCAGCTCCATCAATTTCTCTCTACACTTGGCTGTAGCCGCAGTCCCACCGGCACCGCTCAGGGCAACTTTCTTCCCGTTGATGGCCAAAGGCGTCTGCTGGTCTCCTGCCACAAGCGGACGTGAAAGCCAGTCAATCAGGTTTTTCAAGTGACCTGGATAACTGTAGTTGTATTCCGGTGAGAATATCCATAGTGCATCAACTTCTGCCACTTTATCCCTCACCTTCCTCACGGCATCAGGCGCAGGAAATTCGATGTCCTGGTTCATCAGGGGCACATCGGAATAATCAAGATACTCCACAATTGCCCGACCTTGCAACAAACGCTCAGCCTCTTCGGCGAGCTTTCTATTGAACGATTCCTTACGCAGGGAACCGATGATAAACAATATTTTCTTCATTCTAGTTATTATTTTAATTCATTTGACTAACGTGATGCATAGCCAACAGATTACTTAATGAGTTCGGCATGCCTCACCACATGTTCAATTCTACAGTTTTTCCAAATGGCGCAAGCGAAAGCCTTGCCATCTTGAAGTGCTGCTTTGCAAATGGAATGCCTATGATTGACACAAATAGCAATGCCCCAAAGAACACATGCATCAGCCATGACCACAGTCCGCCAAAGACAATCCAAAGTATATTCAGTGGAATACGGATGCAACCCGTTGGCCCATCCGTTTCCTTTACTACTGCACCAAAAGGCCACAAACAAAGCAAGCCAAGCTTGAATGTTTGCAAAGCCACTGGTATGCCTATTATGGTGATGGCCATTGCCACACTCCCGGTGAAATACCCGATGGCCGCTTCAAGCCCACCGAAAAGCCACCACAACAAATTACCTATTATACGCATTCCTTCATTAATAGTAAATCAATTATTAAAACCGCATTGGTGTATTTAGCACCACGGGCAACAGCATAGTGCTTGTTGAGCAAGCCAAGTGAACATCCGCGTTTATCCTTGCTTAATTTCACACTCCATGGCGCCCAATGATGCCATAAACCAATGGTGCCATGCTTTGAGCAACGGGCTCATCCCATTGGTTGGCTTAGCGCCATTTGCTTTGTTTCCACATTAAATATTATGCCAACGCGAACACTCTGTCCACGTGCCGGCAACCGAGTTGCGCTTGGCTGCTACGCCTTATCGCAAAGGCGACAACCTCGTGCCGACAATCAAATGGCGGCATATCGGGCCATATCACCCGACCTGAGGTAGATTCATTCAAATGCAAAGATACACTATTTTATTTCAAAACACCACACTATGATTGAAAAATAAAGTTTATGCCCAAATAGATGTTGGCCCACCGAACATGCTCCGCATGCTTTTGTTGATGGGGCTGGCAATGTCTTTATATAATTGACTATGGCGTAATAATCGGCTCTGCCTCCACTATACGTTTAGCGCCCGGCCTTTACACCTTGCCCATTCTTGATTTTAGAGTTCACAAACTCCCTTATTTCCCGCGGACCGTGCATACCGACAGAGTCTCTGGGAAATGAGAGCCGCTTGTGAACGGAATCATAATATTCCACTGTCACACTATCCACGCTACTGTAATCAATGAAAAAAGTTGTAGAGTCCGTGTAATCTACAAATTCGCAAGTATAACGCAAAGTGCTGAAATCGTCGGGAAACACAAACGTGCCATACGACTTATCTGTGAGCAATGGCTGCGCCTGCCACAAGCTATCAATGAGATTCATAACCTCATTGGCATGTCGTTGATATCTGATTGAATCTAAAGGGCACACCCACACCGTCGGACTCGGCCGGCCACCAAGGCCATACCAACAGCCTTTCAGTGTGTCGACCCTGAAGCATTCGATGTCGGTGTCAAATCCAAATTCGTCAATCGAATGTTTAAGATCGCGAATCAGCAGCCCCTCTTTTTTTCCTAAATGTAGGCACGGCTTTGCCATAAAGCCGCCTTGCCGATAAAGGACATAATCGCCATACGTGGCGCAAAGACGACGTGAAGAAAAGACCAACCCAGTCAGAAACCAAACAGGAAGTGCCACTGCCAACGAGAACAGGAAATCAATCCTGAGCCACCATTTGAGCACCATAGGCTTTTCTGTTCCCCGGCTTATTGGCCAAGCAAGCAGTCCGAGCAGAAGTCCGGCAGACAGAAACCAAAAAGGCAAATCCCACCGCCACACGACGTCCTCACCAGTGAGGCACACAAATGCAGCGACAATGGCCAAAAGCACAAGCTGCGCCCAAACCATATATTGCACCATCTTATACCTTCTATCCATCTGTCCGCTCATCTTTGTGCTTAAACCTTACGGTTTTACTTGCCTTTCGCTTTGGATACCTTACCTTTATTGTCACGGGGGCGCCGTAGCCTTCGGCCTCTATGCGGAATGTCGCTTCTTTAACAGGCTTTCCGTCTGCACCTTTCATGCCATAGCCATAGTCCCAGTAAATACGGCAAGGATGCTTCTCGTCGATATATTCGACGTCTATGCGCAGGCAATCTTTCTCACTTTCGCCATCCATCCAAATGCGTTCAACATATATGTCATCGTTGTCAATGGGGTTGCCGTGCTCGTCTATCACGTTCAGGTCAAGGTAATGTATTACGCCACGTTTGATTACCGGAACCATGCCGTCCAGTACTTCGCCCTGTAACGACGGTGCCAATGCAAGAACAACTGCGGCATCACCCATTCCTTCAGTCACGGCAATCGTCTGCGTTTTGTAACCGATATATCTCACTTCCAAAGTATCGCCGATGCAAGCCGGTATATCAAACCTACCGTCTACATCAGTCACTGCCCCGACGGCATCGTGGCGGTTTGTTATTGTAGCCCCAACCAAAGGCTCTTTTACCACATTGCCGTCAGACGTTGTTTCTTCGCCAAGCACAGTGCCTTTGACTCTGATTGTATATGCGGCTACTGCCACGCTTCCTTTCAAAACGCCTTGCGCCTCTTGCCTTGCCTTAGCGTCTGCTTCCGCAGGCATAAGCATGGCGAGTGCCGCTGCCAGTCCGGCCGATATGCCGGCCACTGCCACCGCCTTTCCGGAAAGGGAGCGGGCGCGCAACTGCCGCTCAAGGTAGCGCACCTCGGCTTCGCATTTGGGGCAAGTGCCAAGGCAGTCGCCTTTGTAGCGGCATTCCGACGTTGCAAACTCGATATCGTTGGCCACAGCTATCTGCCGACGAATCTCTTTCAGTATCTTGCATGTTTGTTTTCCCCGTGCCATGGTCATTATTCCAATCTGAATATTATCGGTAGGCTTAGCCTTACATTTGCTTTTCTGCCGTTATGCCTGCCGGGCTTGAAATCCGGCAAGAGCCCTACCACCCTTATTGCTTCTTTGTCTAACGCCGGATGCAGGCTTCTCTTTATCTTCGGGTCGCGCACACGCCCATGCGTATCTACACAGAAGTCAACAATGACCCGGCCTTGGATGCAGTTTTCAGCCAGCCCTTCCGGGTATCTCAGGTTGTCTAAGATAAACTTATGCAATGCCTCAGAGCCTCCCGGGAACTCCGGCATTTCTTCCACAACGGAATATATTGTATCAGAGCCGTCGGTCACTTCATAAGGCGGCACATCATAACCCGGCACTTCGCCCACTGTTTGCATAACCTCCGAATCATCCGCCCGACCGTCGCCGCCAGCCGCACACGGTTTACGAGGGGCAACCAGCAGCATTCCTTCTACGGCGGATTCATCCTCTGTGCCAACAATGTCTGACACATCACCACTTACTGACGGCACTTCAACCTTCTCTTGCAGGGCCACAGTATCCCCTTGCAGCTCTTTGTCGGGCGGTGGCGCCGACGTGCCTCCACAGCCTGCCATGA
>ENA-ORSS01003641-ORSS01003641.1-human-gut-metagenome-genome-assembly--contig:-NODE-3641-length-12286-cov-2.699861_pt1 | contig 12286 bp, 8 predicted proteins | sample MGYA00241899_ERZ509162 | MGnify/ENA primary metagenome ERZ509162 (study PRJEB26280, sample SAMEA2338641) | human gut metagenome | biome: human gut; feature: human-associated habitat; material: faeces... | reverse complement strand
TACACAGCTTGGTACTGTTAATATTATAGGCGGCTCTGAGCAGCAAGTTGATATGATTAGAGAATTTATTGAACAGAATGACAAAAGGCAGCCTCAGGCTTATCTTGAATTTTCAATCATAGAATTAAATGAAGATGGTTCAAGAAACTTCTCTAACGTATGGAGCTTTACAAGTAAACACTTCCGTATAAATGCCGATGCTGAAGGCAATACAAAGTTTGATCCTATTTACGTAGCTGGACCAACACAGCATTACGGCGGTGATTCTGCAAAATTAGTTTATACAATCAACTACTTGCTGCAGAACGGTAAAGCAAGAACCATTTCTAACCCGCGTATTCTTGTAACAAATGGTCAGCAATCAACAATAGATATGACTTCTGATTACGTTAAAACAGTAACTTCACAGGTTGTACAAGGTTCTTTGAATGCTACCACCCAGAGAGATTATGAAATCGGCGAAGATGATGGTATTAAAATCGAAGTTACACCTTTCATCAGCCCTGATGGTTATGTATATCTGAATTTGAAACCTGATTATGCAATTATTAAAGAACAGATTTCAACACTCAGTACTGATGAAGAAGCTGCAAAACAAGGTATCCAGGATATTCAGGCTACTTTACTCCAGAGAAGAAATCTTGAGTTGAAAAATGTCAGAATCAAAGACGGTGATACCCTTGTAGTTGCCGGTATGATGAGAGAGTATGAATCTAAGAAAATTAATAAAATCCCGTTCTTAGGTGATATTCCGGGACTTGGTTCTTTCTTCAGAAGTACAACTTCTACAAAAGAAAAATCAGAACTTGTTATCCTGATTACTCCGAAAATCTTGACTGATTCAAATGAAAACACTGTTAACAGAGATGCTTTATAAGAAGTAAAGAATAATATCATAATGAATGAATTACTAAACAGATTAAAAAATAGTGTCAATAAACAGATACTCAATAAGGTTGACAGAGCACTGTTGGAACAATATAAATTTGTTCCAATTAGTGTTAAAGATAAATTCCTTTTTGTAGCAATCAATGCTTCCTCTGATAAAGATGCTATAAACGGAAAATTACGTCAGTACTTTCCATATCAGATAAAATTCATTCAGGTACCCGGTAATGATTTATCTCAGCTCATAGCAGAACTTTTAGGCGGTGATAACGCTCAGGGAGGCAGTGCACATGCACAGGAATCTGTCCAGGCAAAACTCGGCGAACTCTTAATCCAAAAAGGATATATTACTGATGTTCAGCTTCTGCAGGCACTGGCTGAAAGCAAGCGTAATAAAACCCCTATTGGTTCAATGCTATTTAAACTAGGGTTTATTACTCTGGATCAGCTGAAAGAAATCCTGCATATCCAGACTGGTTTTGATGTTGTAACCGCAGATCAGCTTGCAGCACAGTCAAAATATATTAATATTTTGCCGGAAGACTTTATCAAAAATAACAGAATTATACCGATTTCTTCCGACGGCAAAACATTAATGCTTGGTGTTGTTACTCCTGTTAAGCCGGATGTTCTAAAGGAAATTATTTACTTAACCGGTCAGAATCCTAAGCAGTTATTGATGACTCATTATGAGTTTGAGAATGCTTTGAATACTTTCTTCAGCCAGAGCAAGAAAGAAACTCAGCAAATTATCAAACAGATCGAAGAAGAGTCTGAAACTTTTCAGGTGGAAGCCTCTTTGGCAGATATGGTTGATAGCGAACTTCAGGATTCAAGCGGCTCAATTGCAAAGTTTGTTAACCAGATTATTACAACAGCAATTGATACAAAAGTATCCGATATTCACATTGAACCAAGGCTGAGCGGCTATATTGTGCGTTACAGAAAAGATGGTATGCTGTCCAAAGTTCTTGATATACCATCAAAGGTTGAAACATCAGTTATTGCCCGTTTTAAGGTTCTTTCAAGGATGAATATCGCTGAACACAGAAGACCGCAGGATGGTACTTTTTCTATTAAGTACAAAAACGGTTCTTATGACTTCCGTATTAACACACTGCCTGTAGCAGGAAAAGAGAAGGTTTGTATTCGTGTACTTGCACCGGCTGTGAGTTTGAATGCTGATGATAAAAATATTAAACTTGTCGGCGGTACTCCGGAAGATATTGTTAAAATTAAAAATATGGTAAGCTGTCCGAATGGTATTATCCTTACCTCAGGTCCTACCGGTTCAGGTAAAACAACAACTTTATACTCTGTATTAAAGAGTTTGAATGATGAAGATGTTAACATTACAACAATTGAGGACCCGATAGAAATTAAGCTGGAAGGGATTAACCAATCTCAAATCAACGCTAAAGCAGGTATTACATTTGCGTCCTGTATGCGTGCGATATTAAGACAGGACCCTGATATTATTCTGGTTGGTGAAATTCGTGACTATGAAACTCTTGAAATTGCAGTTTCAGCTGCATTGACAGGTCACCTTGTACTAAGTACTGTTCACACCAACTCTGCAGCAGCAACAGTTACTCGTATGATTGAAATGGGTGCAAAGGATTACCTTGTTGCATCTACTTTATCCGGCGTAATTGCGCAGCGTCTTGTTAGAAAGCTCTGTGATGACTGTAAAGAAGAATATTACCCTACATATGAAGAAGCAAGTAAGATTTCTGCGGATGAAGAAGAAATTCAAAGACTAATGAAAACTCCGATTTACCGCGCAAAAGGCTGTAATAAATGCGGTTTTTCAGGGTATGTAGGTCGTCTTGGCGTTTATGAAATCATGACAATTAACAAAGAAATCAAAAAACTTGTTGCAGACGGCGCCCATGATATTGAGATTGAGGAAGCCGCCGTAAGAAACGGTATGAGAACTCTCCATCAATCCTGTATGGGACACATTCTTAATGGACAAACGACAATTGATGAATTTGTCAGAGTTCTCGGTATTGTTAATGAATAGGTGAAGCATGGCAATTTATAACTACGTAGCACTAAAAAATAATAAAGATATTGTAAAAGGTAAAGTTGAAGCCGAAGATTTACGCGATGCGCGAGAGAAGGTCAGAAGTTTAGGCTTTTTACCAACAAAGGTTTATGAAGAAAAGCTTGGAAGCGACAACAAAAAAGAGGCTGCTGTTTCAGTAAAAGGCGGTCAGATGAAAACCCTCGGGCTTGCCGAGAAGATGGAATTTACTTCAACCCTTCAAATTCTTGCACAATCTGGTATTCCTATGATTGAGTCATTAATGTTTATTGAAAATGACGCAGCTAAACTGAAAATCAGACTTGTTGCAAAAGAGCTAAGACGCCAGATTATGGCAGGTGCTACTTTCGCTGATACTATTGCCAAATATCCTAACCAGTTCGGTCAAATTTATATAGGTTTGTGTAAAGCCGGTGAAGATTCCGGTGAATTGGAAAAAACTCTTGGACGTTTGTTGGAATTGCTTACAAAACAGGCAAATATCCGCGGCAAAGTTATTGGTACATTGATGTATCCAATGTTTGTAATTGTTCTTGCGGTTATCATCGTACTTGTCATGTTAATGTTTGTATTCCCGGTATTTAAAGATATGTTTGACGGTATGGGCAAGGAGCTTCCTTGGATTACACAAACCCTCATGGACATAGGTTTATTCCTGAAAAAATTCTGGTATTTGGTACCGTTTATTCTTGGTTCGGTTACGGCATCTATCATTTTCTTATTTAAGTGGGAGCCAAGTAAACGTAAAATTGATGAATTTACTCTAAAAGTTCCGCTTTTATCAGATTTGATTCAGTATTCAAACTTTGCAAACTTTGTAGCCGTTATGCAGGTTGCTTACGATGCCGGTGTTCCGATTGTTGAATGCTTGTATCTTTCTAACTTAACTCTTACAAACTTTACTTTGAAAGAAAAGATTGAAAAATCAACCGGTATGGTTCAACAAGGTCAGCACCTGTCTGTAGCACTGAGAACCACAGGTTCTGTTCCAAAGATGATTTTATTTATGATTGCAACAGGTGAACAGTCCGGTCGTTTGGGTGAGATGTTACTTCAAGCAACAAGATATATTGATAAAAAGCTCGATGATATTATCGATACAATGACTAAGATGATTGAGCCGTTAATGTTGATTGTAATCGGTTCTATCGTATTAACTCTTGCGTTGGCATTATATCTTCCGTTGTTTGGTTCTTATATGTCAGACTAATCATAAGGATAGATAAAGCTTATGAAGACTTATGTAATAACAGGTGCAACCTCCGGTATAGGAAGAGCTCTTCTTGAGGAATTTTCAAAAGAGGGTTTAGTTTTTGCCGGTTACCGTAATCCTAAATACGAGGCGGAACTTGCTTCTATGAAAAACGTAGTCCCGTTTTTTATTGATATGGAAAAACCTTATACAATTAAAGGAGCTGCTGATTTTATCAAGCAAAAAACCGATAAAATTGATGTTTTAATCAACGGTGCCGGATGTGTTATTGCCGGAGCAATGGAACATATGGAAGCCAGCCGTTTAAGACGGCAGTTTGAGGTTAATACCTTTTCCCATCTGGAATTTACACAAAATCTTATACCTTTGCTGCCAAATGGCAGAGTTATCAATATAAGCTCTATGGCAAGTTTCGGAATTTTCCCGTTTGTAGCGCCTTACTGTGCATCGAAAAGAGCGCTTGATATTTTATTCAACGCAATGAGCGTTGAAATGCAGGGTAAGCTTAATGTGATTTCTATTAAGCCGGGAGTAATAGCAACGCCTTTGTGGGAAAAATCAATAGAATTAAATAAAAATGCTCTTGAAAATGATACAAAATACTCAAAAGAGATGCACTTTATGGAAGCAAATGCTGTAAAAAACGGCAAAAAAGGGCTGCCTGTTTCAAAGGTTACAGCGCTTATAAAAAAAGTTGCAGCAGCCAAAAATCCAAAAAGCTCCTATACTATAGGCTTAGATGCTTTTGCAGCAGAGCAAATTTCTAAACTTCCGCCTGCTATAATAAATAAATTGATGCAATTAGGCTTGAAAAAAAGAATTAGCTCCGTTTAAGTTATTTTGAGCTGACTTTTTTCTTAATATAATATCATAACCGAGTATATCGGCAATTTCTGCAAGCTCTGAAACTCTGAATGTATTATTTCGAAGTTTGTTTCCAAGGTTTCTTATGCTGTCTGATTTGCCGTATTTGTGATTAACTTCTTCTTTTAATTTCAGCATTGTAATTCCTTGTATTGCAGCAAGAAATTTAATCTGCTCTTTTAAATTCTTTATTTCAAGTTGATATTCAATATTCATTTTATAATGATACTATTTAATGCAATTTTAATAAAAACAATTGACTTGATACATTATATAATGTATAATAGAATTAAATAATGTCTTTTTATTTAATTGGAGGTTGTTTGATGAAAAATGGATTTACTTTGGCCGAAGTTTTGATAACACTTGGTATTATAGGTGTTGTAGCTGCAATGACAATGCCGACGCTTATACAAAAAAATCAGGATAAGGAACTCATCTCCAGAATAAAAAAGACCTATTCCGATGTAAGTAATGCTATAATAAGAGCTCAGACTGATTATGGTGTCGTAGGCGACAATTCGGTTCTTTTTGATCCTAATAATACATCAATAGAAACCGCAGAAAAGTTTGTTAAATATTTTAACGGTGCTAAGTTGTGTAAATCAAAAACTGACAGAGGATGTGCACAATATTATTATGATATAAAATATGCTACAACAAAGGTTGATTCAGGTTCTGGTCAAACTGTAGTAGATACAGCCAACTATCCTAAAATTATTTTAAACAGCGGAGCCGTTCTTGCTGTTTATCAATACAACAATCCGGATTGCTATAAAATGCAGGAAGATGTTGCTACTGATGAATACGGACGACCTATAAAAAATCCTGACGGTACAAACCAAACTATAACATGGAAAAACACCCGCTGTGCCTTAATTCGTATGGATGTAAACGGTCTTAAAAATCCAAATCAGTTTGGCAGAGATGCTTTTGGGCTTCAAGTAACTAAACAAAGAGTTGAGGTTGAAGGCTGGAAGTTTGCTGGGGGGGACAGTTTAAAAAATATATTGTCTGGAAAGGATGAATTTGTTTATACAAATTATGCCAAAGGCGATAAAGTAAAATTTTAAAATTGTTCCTATGAATTATATGTGTGCTTTTATTACCTCACAGCTTAATTACAAAAAGCTATATTCATGCTAAAGTTATGTCAAAGAGGTATATGTATGAATAAAAAAATAGCTTTAATAAATCATGGCTGTGCTAAAAATCTGGTAGATTCCGAACTTATGCTGGGTCTTCTTGCAGACAAAGGTTATGAAGTTACACTGGATGATAATAATGCCGATTTGGTTATTGTGAATACCTGTTCATTTATTCATGATGCTGAACAAGAATCAGTTCAGTCTATTCTGCAAATGATTAATGATGGCAAAAAGGTTATAGTTACAGGATGCCTTCCACAGAAATATAAAAGTGAGTTGAAAGAAGCAATTCCTGAAGTTTGTGCTATGGTCGGAACATCTGATTTTAAAGATATTGTTTCTATAGTAGAGCAGGTTCTTAATAAAAATAAGGATGAGTATGTAGCAAAAATCTCGGAAAAGCCTGAATATATATACCCTGAAAGTGTAAAAAGACAGCAGATAACAATGGGAGCAAGTTCATATATTAAAGTTGCTGACGGCTGCAACTACCATTGCGGATACTGTATAATTCCCCAGCTGAGAGGAGCATATCATTCAAGAACTATTGAAAATATTGTAGAAGAAGCTCGTGAACTTGCTGCAAAGGGTGTTACGGAAATTGTACTTATTGCGCAGGATACAACAAGCTACGGAATTGATATTTACGGCAAAACTTCTCTGGCAAAACTGCTTGAAGAATTGAACAACGTTGAAGGGATTTCCTGGATAAGAATTATGTACGCTTATCCATCTCAGCTCAATGATGAACTTATTAATGCAATTGCAAAACTTGATAAGGTTGTTAAATATATTGCCCTGCCGCTTCAACATTATGATCCGGAAATCTTAACAGCAATGAGAAGACCAGTTTTTGACTATGAAGTTTTAATAAAAAAACTAAGAGATAAAATTCCGGGTGTTGCAATAAGAACAGCATTTATTGTCGGTTATCCGGGAGAAACTGAAGAAAGTTTCCAAAAGCTTTATGATTTTGTAAAACGTGCACGTTTTGATAGAATGGGTGTATTTGAATACTCACGCGAAAAAAATACGACATCTTACTCTATGGAGCACCAGGTTCCTAAAAAGTTGAAACATAAGCGATATAAAGAATTGATGGCTTTGCAGCAGCAAATATCATATGAAATCAACCAGACTTATATCGGAAAAATCCTTCCTTGTATTGTCGAAGGTTTTACAGATGACGGTGTAGTAATTATGCGTTCCCAGCACGATGCTCCTGAGATTGACGGACTAGTCTACGGCAAAACGGACAGACCTGTTGTTCCGGGTGATATTGAAAATGTATTGATTGACAATGCTGATGAGTATGATTTATTCGGTGTAATTCAATAATAATCAATAATATTTTTTAATATAGTGTGTTAACCTGATGACTAATTTGAAAATTTAGTGTAGAATTATCTCAAAAGGTTAATGATGGAATTCGTAGCTAACTCGGAAGAAGAAAGAATACAGCTAACTGCAATCTTTAAAGATATGCTGAAGTATTCGCCGTCAAAGATTTGCGGCATGCTCGGAAATGCTATAATTGTACCTGTATATACAAGTCTTCTGCCTCCTGAGCAATATGGATTATATTCTCTTTCTATAGCTCTTTTGTCCTTCCTGTGTATTATTTTTTCTGACTGGGTAGGGCTTTCCGGTTTAAGATTTTTCAGACAGCACCAACTCGCACAGGATTTGCCCAGATATTTGTCTGTACTTGTTTCCATACTTGTTATAAATGTTGCTGCAATGTTTGTGCTGGCATTCATATTCAGGAATAATTTTTATTCATTTTTTCATATTGAAGCAAAATATTTTATTGCTATATTATTCCTCATTATACCTGTTGCAATACGAGCGTTGTTGTTTCAGCTTTTAAGAGCCCAGCTTAAATCAATAGCTTTTACATTTTCAACCATTCTTAACCAGATATTGACAATCGGGTTGTCTGTATTTTTTATAAAAGCATTCCACATGGGCGCACTTGCATTACTTTTGGGAATGGGTATATCAATAACGTTAATTGATATTTTGTTGATGTATCAAAGCAGAATCCTCGCCTATTTCAGAGTGCCGAAACTCCACTGGAAAGTTTTACTGCCTATTTTTGCATACGGTGTGCCTATTGCCGCTACTTCTTTGTCTGCCTGGATTATAAATCAGAGTAATAAATTTATTATGAATAATATAAGCGGTTTTACAGATGTTGGTTATGTAGGTGTGGCTTATGGTGTTACATTACCTTTACTGCTCACTATTTTTTCCATAATAACTGTTGCAGCAATCCCGCGTATTATAAGAATGTATGAAGAACGGATAGATGTAAGACCTATTATTTCAAGATTTACAGGATATTATATTTTGATTTCAATGCCGATTATTACTGTAATGTCTTTATATGCTTCTGATTTTGTTAGTATGCTGGCAAATCCGAAGTTTCACGAAGCTTATCGTATTATACCGTACTTTGCTTTTGGTACATTTTTTATGGGTCTGACTGATTACACAACTCTCCAATATCACCTTGCAAATAAAACTTATATTGAATTTATTATCAAATTGTTTTCCGGAATTGTCGGAATAGTCTTGAATATTGTATTAATTCCAAAATGCGGCTTAGAAGGAGTTGGGATTGCAACCCTGTCTGCAAACTTTTTGTATTTTTTCCTTAGTGTAATAATAGTTCTTCCAAATTTAGGTCTTTTATATCCATACAGAATACTATTAAGCATGCTTTTCGCATTTATTCCGATGGGTGTAATGTATGAAATTATACATAACATGATATATATTCCGGCTATATTTCAGATGTGTCTGTTAATGGGAGTATTTTATGCCTCTTATTACGTTGTACGCTGCGCTTTCTTCCAAAAATCCTGCAATTAATATTGCGTAACATTTGTTAATAAAATAGCAATTATTTTTGTTTTTAATTTTTTATTTAATTATGAAATGTATTTTGTGCTTAAGAAATATGTTAAGTAATTTAAAAATATTGACAAAGCCGATGGATATTTAAAGTATATCTGCTAAAATAATAGTATAGAATACATTGAAATACTAAGCCGAATTAAGAAACAAATCAAAAAAATATTTGAAAGGAAGTTAATATGGCACGCATCACCTCTAAAAAAAGAAGAATAGTGGTTTCTTTATTATCACTTTCAATGATGGCCCAGCAAACATTTGTGCCGATGGCAGTTGTTGCAAGTAATATTACCGGTGCCGGCTCTGTTCATGGTGATAACATAACTACAGGTGCTAACGGCAATACAATTTTTGACCTGGCTCCTTCTGCCCATAATGGTGATATTGGCTATAGGCAATATAAAAACTTTAACTTATCAGAAGGTGATATTGCTAACTTAATTTTCAAATACGGTTCGGAAAATGTTTCAAAATTTGTAAACTTTGTTGATAATACAGTAAATATTAACGGTATTGTTAATACTATGAGAGATGGCAATTTTTATGACGGTAAAGCCGTATTCATCTCTCCTAACGGTGTTGTTGTTGGAGCCAGCGGAGTGTTAAACGTTGGTTCTCTTTCCGTTTTGACGCCTAGTCAGGAACAGTATACAAAATTTAAAGGTAACATGTACACAAATGCTCCGATTTTGGCAGCAGAAGGTACACCTGAATTTAATGCTCTTATGACAGACAAAGGCACAGGAACAATTGAAATTAACGGTAAAATTGTTGCCAGAGATACAATCCACCTTGCCGCAGCTGATGTAAATATTAATTCCGGCGCAAACTTAATGGCAGGGGTTAAAAATGGTGACCAGATTACTTCAAATGCTCAGGCTGATGCCTTATTCCAAAAACTCGTTAACACTGATGCCATGATTGTTGGAAATGAGTTCCAGAATGTAAACGGTAATATCCAAATTACATCATATGGCAGCAATGGCGGTGTTAAAATTGCATCTAACAGTGTTGTTAAAAACTTTGGAGCAGGGAATATTGATATTTCAAGCGAAGGCTCAAAAGGGGTTTCAATTGAAAGCGGTACTGTTAACTCCAGAGGAGAAACAAATATTACCAGCGAACAAGGCGGCGTAAATATCAGCGGCTCTATTCGTAACGCAAATGGTGAACTAAATATTACAAGTAATGACGGCGGTATAAAGGTTACAGATTCAGGATGGGTAAATAATATTAACGGTGATACTAATATCACAAGCAAAGGCTCAGGCGGAATCGTTGTTAACAACTATATCAGAACCAAAAACGGCAATACAACCCTCAAAAATGAAGGTACTAAAGGTATTGAGATTGTTTCAGGTCAGGTTGAAGCGGATAAAGGTAACTTAACTATTGATAACTCTGCATCTGGCGGTATTTTGATTGATCAGTTTGAGGAAAACACAAATAATGCTGTTTCCAATAAAAACGGAAAACTGACAATCAATAACACAGGCGCAGGCGGTATCACTATTAAAGGTAATGTTTATTCCGACGGATATGATTCAACAATTACCAACACCAATGGTGCGCTTAATATCGAAAGCACCGGTCTTGTTAAAAATAATACTAATAAGTTAACAATGAATAATTCCGGTACCGGCGGTATTAACATTGAAGGGCTGGTAAGAGCTCATGGTGTTGATATTAACAACCAGAACTCTGACGTTGTAATCGGTGATAACACTTCTAATGATAACTACATTTCATCAGACGGAGATGTTAATATTAAGATTACAAATGGAAATCTTTTAAACAAAGGTGTTGTAAAAACTCTTATTCAAACTAAAAATGGCGGCGACTGAAATATTAATGTAACAGACGGTACAATAGGTACCGATTCTGAAGCTTTTGCCGGAGTCGGACCGGATGCCAGAGATTTGACTAAGTCAATTAACGCAAACGTTGACGGAACTTATACAGCAGTAACTACTAAGCAGAATAAGGCAAATGACCTTGTAATTAATTTGGCTGCTTTGAATTCCGATATGAAGTTAAATTATATCAACGCTGATGGAAAAGTTATTCTTCTTGCAGATTCAACTGTAAAAGGTCAGACCCCTTACAATATCATAAATGCTTCAAAAGATAGCTCAAAAGCAAATGTTCAGGGTAAAGGCATTTCGATGATTGCAAGCGGAAGCATCGGTACTAAGGATAACAAAGTTACATTTAACCAGACAGCCGGACAATTTAATAAAGACGGCTATGATATTTCAGATGGCGGTGATCTTACTTATACACCAAACTCTGACTATACAGTTAATATGTTAACCAAAAACGGCGATATTAACGTTAAGGGTCAGGACGATGCCTATGACACTAACGTAGGAACTATGATTGCAAGGAACGGTTCAATCAATGCAGAATTTTCAGGCAATACTTATATTGACGAAATTAATGCAAACAAAAAGATTAACGTTGTTACCCGCGGCGCTGAAATGTATATCAATAATTTAGGACAGACCCCTAATACTCCGGTTGATTATTATGGCTCAAACGGAAATATTGTTGCAGAAAGCGCTGATATTAAGGTTCTTGATATTAACCCAAATACAAGAGTTGATGAAGAAGTTATTGATGGTGTTCATCACTGGGCTGACTCTCATTTGATTATTAAAAATGGTCAGGTTTCCGGTAATAAAGAGGACGGAAAACAAGATTTAACATTAACCGCAGATAACATCTATGCAGGCGGCTACCGTTTCTATATGGGTAAAGACAGAAACGAAGAAGGCAAAACTTACTGGGTATACGACGATAGGACTTCAATGACAAAACCTGACGGTTCAACATTGACAATCAGAGCAAATGCAGTAAGACCTGATGATGTTTCTGAAATTGGCAGAGATGTTAACGAAAGAAATTATTATGAAGGCGGCAGCGTTCAAGAGGACAAACCAGGATATGTCGATGAAGATGATGATCACTTAATTGTTCCGGAAGAAGATGATGATTCAGATTCTGATGCGGATGCCGACGCAGATGCTGACGCAGATGCAGATGCCGACGCTGATATGGATGCCGATGCGGATGCGGACGCAGATGCTGACGCCGACGCGGATGCTGATGCCGACGCAGATGCCGATGCAGATGCTGACGCCGACGCGGACGCTGATGCAGACAGCGATGCTGATGCAGATAGTGACGCAGATGCTGACGCCG
>ENA-ORSS01003640-ORSS01003640.1-human-gut-metagenome-genome-assembly--contig:-NODE-3640-length-12286-cov-3.334969_pt1 | contig 12286 bp, 10 predicted proteins | sample MGYA00241899_ERZ509162 | MGnify/ENA primary metagenome ERZ509162 (study PRJEB26280, sample SAMEA2338641) | human gut metagenome | biome: human gut; feature: human-associated habitat; material: faeces... | reverse complement strand
GGAGGAGCCGTTCTTGCGCGAGTGCATTCTAAGGATGTATGCCAACCCCGTGCGCAACAACAGGGAGGCATTGGCAGCTACAGTTTGAACCATCAGCGGCGGCACCTCGCTCCAAAGGCAAGGCGCCGCCGCAATGTTTCCACATTATTATGATTAAGAAGTCTATTCTCTTTTTGCTGGCAACCGTGCTCGCTGCTTGCCAGGTGGACAGCTACGACAGTGGCGACGGCGAATACTCGATGCTCACTGCCGACTTTGTCGAGGCGCATACGTCGCAAGCCTCTGCCGTAGACTATGCCGTCACCGACGGCGGCGACTCGCTCGTAATGCAGCAGCCGCTGAGCGCCGACTGGGCCGACAAGGCCGACACGCTCTACAGGGCCATACTGTATTACGACCATGCCGACGGCACAGCGGTGCGGGCAAGGAGCATTGTGCAGGTGCCGGTGCTGCGGCCAAACCCTCCGTCGGCTTTTGGCACGGTGCGCACCGACCCCGTCGACCTTGAGAGCGTGTGGCTCAGCCCGTCGGGAAAGTATCTCAACATCGGGCTTTACGTAAAGGTCGGCGAGGGCGGACCGCAGGGGGCAAGGCACACCGTGGGCCTTGTGTGCGACTCCGTCGGTGTGTCCCAGGCCGGGGGCCGCACCGCTTACCTGCGCTTTTATCACGACCAGGGAGGCGTGCCGCAGTACTATTCGTCGAAGACTTACGTCAGCATAGGCTGCGCCTCGTTGCGTGCCGACTCGGTGGAGCTGGCCGTCGAGACCTACGATGGTACGTCGGTGCGCTGCTTCCGACTGTCAGAGCAGTGACTGCAGCTGTTCGAGCTCGGCCTCGGTAGTGGCCCAGCTCGTCACGAAGCGGCAGACGGTGTGGCTTTCGTCGGCCTTTCCCCAATGGGTGAACAGCACGTCGCGCGACAGGCGCTCAACGTCGTCGTTGCCTATTATCACAAACTGCTGGTTGGTGGGCGAGTCGATCCAGAAGCGGTAACCTTTCTTTTCAAACATCATGCGCATTCTCTTGGCCATGTCTATGGCATGGCGCGAGATGTCGTAATAAAGCCCGTCGGTGAACAGGGCGTCGAATTGTGCGCCCAGCAGGCGTCCCTTGGCCATTAGCGCCCCGTGTTGCTTCTGTATGGTAAAGAAGTTGCGCGGGGCGTTTCCGTGCGTGAACACCACGGCTTCGCCGCATAGTGCCCCTGCCTTGGTGCCCCCGATGTAGAACGCATCGCAGTGGCGGGCAAGGTAGGGCAGCGTGATGTCGTTGCCGTCGGCGGCCAGGCCGTAGCCCAGGCGTGCCCCGTCGACATACAGCGGTATGTTGTTGCGGCGACAAACGCGGTATATCGCGTCGAGCTCGGCAGCGCTGTAGAGGGTTCCCAATTCCGTTGGGAGGGTGATGTAGACAAGGCCCGGGAACACCGAATGGGCGTTGTTTTCGTCGTTGTTGAAGTCTTCGAGGTATTTGTCCAGGTCTTCCGCCCTCATCTTTCCCCCGTGGCCGGGCAATGTTATCACCTTGTGCCCGGTGAACTCTATGGCTCCTGCCTCATGCACATTGATGTGGCCGCTGTCTGCGGCTACCACTCCCTCGTATTGGCGGAGCAAAGAGTCGATAACGGTGGCGTTGGTCTGCGTGCCCCCGGTCAGGAAGAATATCACGGCGTCTTCGTCGTCGCAGGCTGCCATTATCTTGGCCTTTGCGCTTTCGCTGAATTGGTCGGCCCCGTAGGGCAGTGTCCGCTCCTCGTTTGTCTCAACCAGTCGTTGCAACACCTTTGGGTGTGCCCCGTTGTTATAATCGTTTTCAAATGAAACCATAATCTGTGTGTTATGTGCCCCTTTGGCGGCCCTGTCGTGGCGGCGGGCGCTCCGCCGGTGCCGCCACTGCCGGTTTGGCGGTGCAGTGATGCAGCAAGAGAGCGGCAAGTGAGCTTGCTCTGAATCTTCCGGGTGCCGCTTATCTTATGCAAAGATACTTCAACTGCGAGAAAGTTCAAAGCAAAATCCATGATTTTTTCGTTTGCCGCGGCTCGCAGCATGGCGGATGCCCGGTGGCCTTGCCTGCGTTTTCCAACAGTCCGCCGACGGCGGTTGCCGTTGGCGTCGGCCCTGTTGGCGTGTGGCTGGGGCATGGATAGGCTAACGGTCTGGTTTGCAGTAGTTTGCAAAATGGGCCGTTCGGGCTCTTAAAACGTGCCGTTTGGACAGCCAATACGGCACGTCTCGCATTGCAAAACAGGCCGTATCGGCCATGGGGCGTGGCGAAGCATCGCCCCCGGGCCTTGCTTGAGCGCAAGTGCCCCGCATACGCCGTGGCGGCGGTATGCGGGGCACTCGTATTGGGTTGCGGTGGCGTCAGAGGCTCTCGAGCATCCGCTTGATGACCACCGAGGCCGAAATCTCACGGTTGGCGGCCTCGGGTATTACCAGCGAGTCGGGGCTTTCGATGACGTCGTCGGTTACTATCAGGCCGCGCCTTACCGGCAGGCAGTGCATGAACTTGCCGTGGTCGGTTACGGCCATGTGCGCCGCGTCGATGGTCCAGCCCATGTCGCGGCTCAGTATCTTGCCGTAGTCGGCAGGGTTGGTCACCCCGGGGCAGCTCCAGTTTTTGGCGTAAACGAAGTCGGCGCCTTCGAGAGCCTTCATCTGGTTGTACTCTATGCGCGCGCTGCCGGTGAATTTCGGGTCGAGCTCATAGCCTTCGGGGTGGGTTATCACGAAGTCTACGTCGGCCGCATTCATCCATTGCGCAAACGAGTTGGGCACAGCCTGGGGCAGCGCCCTGCAATGCGGGGCCCACGACAGCACCACCTTGGGGCGCTTCTTCGTCTTGTGTTCCTCGATGGTAATGAGGTCGGCAAACGCCTGCAGTGGGTGTACGGTGGCCGTCTCCATGGCAAACACGGGCCTGCCGCTGTATTTTATGAACTGGTTGAGCACCGTCTCGGCATAGTCGTAGTCGCGGTCTTGCAGCCCGGCGAAGCTGCGCACGCCAATCATGTCGCAGTAGCAGCCCATCACCGGTATGGCTTCGAGCAGGTGCTCGCTCTTGTCGCCGTCCATGATAACGCCCCGCTCGGTCTCCAGTTTCCATGCCCCGGCGTTGACATCGAGCACTATCACGTTCATGCCAAGGTTCATTGCGGCCTTCTGCGTGCTCAGCCTTGTGCGCAGGCTGTTGTTGAAGAAAATCATCATGAGCGTCTTGTTCTTCCCAAGGGCCTGGAATTTGAAACGGTCGTCCTTTATCTCGCGTGCCTCGGCGAGTGCCTTTCCAAGGTCGCCGATGTCTTCTACGTTGATGAATGTTCTCATGTCTTGTCTGTTTAAATGTTGTTTCCTGTTGTTTACTGTGGCTTGCCTGCGGCCCGTCCTACGGCCTTGTCTGCCCCTGTCCGTCAATCAACCACTTGTAGGTGGTGATTTCTTCCAGTCCCATGGGGCCTCTCGGGCCCAGCTTTTGGGTGCTTATGCCAATCTCGGCGCCCAGCCCGAACTGTGCCCCGTCGGTGAAGCTTGTTGGGGCGTTGACGTATACGCATGCCGCGTCGGCCTTGCGCCTGAATCTCTCGGCCACTGCTTCGCTTTCGGTTATGATGCACTCGCTGTGGCCCGAGCCGTAGGTCGCTATGTGCTGCAGGGCCTCGTCGGCAGAGTCGACCGTGCGTATGGCCATCTTGTAGTCCATGAACTCCGTGCCGAAGCTCTCTGTGGTGGCGTGGCAGAGCAGTCTGTCGGGATAGCGCCCGCTTAGCGCCGCGTAGGCGCGCTCGTCGGCGTAGAGCGTCACCCCCTTTCCGGCCAGCGGCTCGCACAGCTGCGGCAGGTCGGCAGTGCGCGCCGAGTGGACGATAAGGCAGTCGAGGGCGTTGCACACGCTGACGCGCCTGGTCTTGGCGTTGCACACTATCCGCCGCCCCATCTCGAGGTCTCCCGAGGCGTCGAAGTAAGTGTTCACCACCCCGGCCCCGGTCTCTATCACCGGTATGCGTGCCGTGTTGCGCACAAAGTCAATCAGCTTGCGCCCGCCTCGGGGTATGCACAGGTCTATGTAGCCGGTGGCCCCGAGCATCTCGGCGGTGGCTTCGTGGGTCGAGGGCAGCAGCTGCACGGCGGCCGTGTCGACCCCGTGGCGTTGCAGTGCCTCGTGTATCAGTGCCACGCCTTCGCGGTTTGAGCTGTCGGCATCCTTCCCCCCTTTCAGTATGCAGGCGCTTCCGCTCTTGAAGCATAGCGCGAACACGTCGAAAGTAACGTTGGGCCGTGCCTCGTATACAATGCCGATGACGCCGAAAGGCACGCTGACGCGCCTTATGTGCAGCCCGTTGGGCAGTGTGCGGTCGTGGCTCGTGCGGCCCAGCGGCGACGGCAGCAGTGCCACGTTGCGCATGTCGGCGGCAATGGCGTCGAGCCTTTCGGCCGTCAGCCTGAGCCTGTCGTAGAGCGGGTTGGCCTTGTCCATGCGGGCCAGGTCGGCCTCGTTGGCCGCGAGCAGCCGCTCTTTGCCGGCCACGATGGCGTCGGCCACGTCGGCCAACACCGCGTTGCGTTCATCGTCGGTCATGTCGGCAAGTGTGCCGGCAGCCCTTCTCACGCTTTTGAATGTGTCTGTAAGAGTCATAGTCTTTGCTTTTTCGTGTCAGTGTATTGTGATGCCGGCAGGCGCGGTTGGCTTCCGGCGTGTCACTCTTGCGGGTCAAGGCACAGGTAGTCGTAGTGCACGAGCGGTTTCACGTCGTGCTTTCCTATGAGCCTCCGTGCGTCGTTGCTGCCGTAGGCGCTGCGGCCCACGCCCATGCGCCGGCCTTCGCCGTCGGCGATGGTCACGATGTCGCCCTCCTCAAACTCTCCTTCGATGGCGGTGACGCCCACCAGCAGCAGGCTCACGGCGCGGTCGCCGCGTAGCACCTTGGCCGCCTTGTCGTTGATGTGCACCAGGCCCTTGGCGAAGCTCGCGCTGTGGGCGAGCCACTTTTTCATGTTTGATGCAGGCTCGGCGTTGGGCGTAAACTCCGTGTGCAGGGTGCCTTCGGGGTTCGACAGCAGGTCGGTAAGTATGTTGTCGCGCTTGCCGTTGGCAATGATTACCCTGATGCCTTCTTCTGCCACCTTCCTTGCAATGTGGCATTTGGTGAGCATACCGCCGCGCCCGAAGCCGCTCTTTTCCTGCCGTATGTATGTGCTGAGGTCACTGCCTGGCTCAACCCGCCTTATCACCCGGGCCCCGGGCGCGCCCGGCTCTCCGTCGTAGATGCCGTCGATGTTGCTCAATATGACGAGCGCGTCGGCGTCCATCATGGCCGCGATGAGCCCCGACAGCTCGTCGTTGTCGGTGAACATCAGCTCGGTGACGCTTATCGTGTCGTTCTCGTTGACTATAGGTATCACCCCGTTGGCTATCATCACCGTCATGCACGAGCGTTGGTTGAGGTACTCGCGCCTTGTTGCGAAGCTCTCTTTCATCGTCAGCACCTGGCCGACGGGTATGCGGTATTCGCGGAAAAGGTCGTAGTAGAGGTTGATGAGTTTGGCTTGCCCGAGGGCGGAGAACAGCTGGCGCTGCTCAACGCTGCCGAGCTTGTGGCCCACCTTGAGCTCACTGCGGCCGCAGGCCACGGCCCCGCTCGACACGAGAATCACCTCGTGGCCGCCGGCCCTGAGTGCCGCCACCTGGTCGACAAGGGCCGACATGCGGGTGATGTCGAGCTTGCCGTTGTCGCGGGTCAGCACGTTGCTGCCCACCTTTATTACTAAGCGCACGTTGTCGTTGGTCTTTTTGTGTCGTTGGCCTGTGCCTGTGGCGGCACGGGCCGATTATTTCTTCTTGTCTTTCTCTCTTATCTCCACGCGGCGTATCTTGCCGCTGATGGTCTTGGGCAGCTCGTCGACGAACTCGATGACGCGCGGATACTTGTATGGGGCCGTCTCGTGCTTGACGTGGTTCTGCAGCTCTTTGACCAGCTCGTCGCCCGCCTTGTCGCGCCATGCCTTGCTCAGCACAACGGTGGCCTTGACCACCATGCCCCTTATCTCGTCGGGAACGCCCGTTATGGCGCACTCAAGCACGGCCGGATGGGTCATCAGTGCGCTTTCAACCTCGAACGGGCCGATGCGGTATCCGCTGCTCTTGATCACGTCGTCGATGCGCCCCACAAACCAGTAGTAGCCGTCTTCGTCGCGCCAAGCCTCGTCGCCTGTGTGGTAGACACCGTCGTGCCAAACGCGCCGGGTCAGCTCTTCGTCGCGGTAGTATTCCTTGAACAGCCCTATGGGCTTGCCCTTGTCGGTGCGTATCACTATCTCGCCTTTCTCGCCGTCTTCGCATGGTGTGCCGTCGGGCTTCACCAGGTCGATGTCATACTGCGGGTTGGGCAGGCCCATCGAGCCGGGCTTCGGCGTTGTCCAGGGCATGGTGCCCAGTGTCATGGTGGTCTCCGTCTGGCCGAAACCCTCCATGAGCCGTATGCCCGTAAGCTTCTCGAACTTGTCGAATACGGCCGGGTTGAGCGCTTCGCCTGCCGTGCAGCAGTAGCGCAACGACGACAGGTCGTACTTCGAGAAGTCTTCGTGTATCATGAACCTATACACTGTTGGAGGGGCGCAGAACGACGTGATGCGGTGCTTCTCTATCTGTCGCAGTATCTTGTCGGCGGTGAACTTCTCGTGGTCGAACACGAATACTGCCGCGCCGGCGAACCACTGTCCGTAGAGCTTTCCCCACACGGCCTTGCCCCAGCCTGTATCGGCGATAGTAAGGTGAAGGCTGTTTTCGTCCAGATTATGCCAGAAGCTGCCGGTAACGATATGACCCAGTGGATAGGTAAAGTCATGTGCCACCATTTTAGGTTCGCCGGTGGTGCCGGAAGTGAAATACATTAATGAGATATCATCGTTGGTGTTTGCATGGCGGGGTCGTACAAACGGGGCGGCGCTCTCAATCCCTGCGTGGAAGTCTTCGAATCCTTCCGGAATCTCGGGACCGACGCTGACCAGCTTTTCTACGGTAGGGCACTCGGGCAGGGCGTCCTTGATATGTTGCAGGATGATTCCTTCGCCGGCAGCTACGATCATCTTGATGTCAGCAGCGTTGCAACGGTAGATGATATCTTTTTTAGTCAGCAGATGAGTGGCCGGAATGACGGTTGCTCCCAGTTTGTGAAGGGCGATCGTGCTATACCAGAACTCGTAGCGGCGTTTCAGGATCAGCATAACCATGTCGCCACGGCCGATGCCCAGACTTTGGAAATAGGAAGCCGTCATGTCTGTGTAACGTTTCATGTCGGCAAATGAGAACTGACGGCTTTCACCTTTGTCATTTGTCCACAGTAAAGCGTTCTTGTCGGGCTGTTCGGCAGCCCAGGCATCTACTACGTCATAACCGAAGTTGAAGTTTTCCGGGACGTTTATTTTCAGGTTCTTGATGAAATCCTCTTGTGAGGTAAAGGAGGTCTGTGATAAAAATCTTTCTACCATGATGTTATTACATAATTACTGCCAGAAAACGTACCGTTTTGCCGTCGAGCGCTTTCATGCCATGTGGAAGTTTGGAGTTAAAATAAATGCTGTCGCCTTGGTTGAGGATGATTTCCTTGCCTTCGATGTTGATAAGCATACGTCCTTCGAGTACGAGGTTGAACTCCTGACCGTTATGCTTGTTGTAATGGATCGACTCGTCATCTCCTTTCGGTTCAACGGTGACGATGAACGGGTCGGCGGTACGGTTCATGAATCCGGCTGCCAGAGACTGGTATTTGTAGGCTTTCGTACGTTCGATGCTGGTCCCCTTGCCGGCGCGGGTTACAAAGTAGCTGCTCATTTTGGGTTCTTCGCCGAACATCAGGGCATCGAGGGCGACATTGTAGGTACGGGCTATTTTCTGCAACATACTGACAGAAATATCGTATTCTCCAGTTTCTGCGAGTCGGTACTCTTCAGCAGAAATGTCACTGTCGCGGGCGATATCCTCAGAAGTCAGTTCGAGTACGTCGCGTAGTCCGCGGAGGCGTTCTGCTATTTGTTTAATTTGGTCATTCATACAAGTGGTTGGTATTTTATGATTAATAATTTTGTGGCGTTATTTGGAGGCTTTCATCGCTTTGATAATGGCGGAAGTAAAGCCGTTGTGTTCCAGTTCGTTGATCCCTTTGATTGTGATTCCGCCCGGTGTAGTCACTTTGTCGATTTCTACGCTGGGGTGGGTGTCGTTGTTTTGAATCAATGCAGCAGCTCCTTTCAGGGATTGCGCTATCATTTGCATGGCGTCTTTGGGGCGGAGTCCCATTTCGATGCCGGCTTGCATAGCTGCCTGGATATATTTCAATACGTAGGCAATGCCGCAGGAAGCCAATGCGGTGGCTGCTGTTATTTTATCTTCGGGAATCAGCATGACTGTTCCCATTTCGCTGAATAGGCGGAGGATAAATTGGTCCTGTTCGTCATTCGTATTACGTGCGGCGACCAGTGTCATGCTTTCCAGTTCGCTGATGGCCGTGTTCGGAATCAGACGGAACATTGCCATTTCCGGTGCGATGACGTAATGAGCCAGTTCTTCAAAGCTGATACCGGCGGCTACCGAGATAAGTATCTGTTTGCTTTTTAGTTTCAACTCGCGCATGACCGGTTGCATCAGCCACGGTTTGACGGCTAGAATGACAATGTCTGCTCCTGTGGCGGCTTCTGCGTTATTGTTTGTGGTAGAGATACTCGGAAATTCCTTTTTCAGTCTCTCTAGTTTCCCGGCACTGGGATTGGATACGATGATGTCCGAATCTGCTATCAGACTTCCTTTTGCCAGGCCACGGGCGATTGAACCGCCCATATTTCCTGCACCGATAATGGCTATTTTCATATACGCTTGTTTTTAATGAGTTGTCACAGGCAAAGGTAACGGTTAATTACGAAAAAACAAAAAGCAGCCTGAATAAGAAATCGTTTTCTTGTAAAGGCTGCTTTTATTGTTGGCTGTTTATTAATCAGAATGAGCAATTAGAGTACTTTCTTGAACCGGGCAAGGAATTCGTCGGCTTCCTCCATGCTGAGACAGAGAGGGGGTAACAGGCGGAGTACATTCGTACCGCTTGCTCCGGTAAACACATGTTCGTCATAGATGAGGCGGCTGCGCAATTCTTTGATCGGTTCTTCAAATTCGAGTCCTATCATGAGTCCGCGTCCGCGTACTTCCTTGATTTGCGGGAATTTCTTCAGTTCTTCCAGCAAGTAGTTACCTACCTTGGCTGCATTCTCTACCAGATTTTCCTGTTCAATCACGTCCATAACGGCAAGGGCTGCCGAACATGCCAGGTGGTTTCCTCCAAAAGTCGTTCCTAATTGTCCGTATACCGGTTTAAACATCGGGCTAATCAATACGCCTGCCATTGGGAAGCCGTTACCGATTCCTTTGGCTACGGTGATGATGTCCGGCTTGATATCAGCATACTGGTGGGCGAAGAATTTACCGCTACGTCCGTATCCGCTCTGAATTTCGTCCAGAATCAGGATAGTGCCGGTTTCTGTGCAAGCTTTGCGGAGTTTCTGCATAAATTCGGTAGTCGGTATCTTGATCCCTCCTACACCTTGTATTCCTTCAATGATAACGGCACATATATCTCCCCGAGACAGTTCCTGCTTCATGGCTTCGACGTCGTTCAGAGGAAGATAAACAACATGACCGTTGTTGTTGATAGGTGCAATGATAGACGGATTGTTGGTTGCTTCTACTGCCAGTGAAGTACGTCCGTGGAAGGCTTTGCTGAAAGATACCACTTTGGTACGTCCGTTGTGGAAAGAAGCCAGTTTCAGAGCGTTCTCATTCGCCTCGGCTCCGCTGTTTATCAGGAACAGGCTGTAATCCTCGTAACCGGAAATCTTTCCCAGTCGTTCGGCCACCTGTTGCTGGAGTTTGTTGATTACTGAGTTTGAATAGAAACCGAGGTTAGCTACCTGATTGCTAATCATCTCCACATAGTGAGGATGTGCGTGTCCGATAGAGATTACGGCATGACCTCCGTAAAGGTCTAAGTATTCGGTTCCGTTTTCATCCCAGACTTTACAGCCTTTCCCTTTGACTATGTTGATGTTGTATAATGGGTATACGTCGAATAATTTCATAATTCTTTTGTTTTTAAAAAGCTGAAGGCTTCAAACGTAGTCCTACGGTTTCTTCCAGGTTAAACATCAGGTTCATGTTATGAACCGCTTGTCCACTGGCACCTTTCAGCAAGTTGTCGATACAGGAGATAATCAATAGCTTGTCGCCATGTTTCTCAAGATGTATCAGGCATTTGTTGGTGTTGACTACCTGTTTGAGGTCTATATTCTTATCTACAATATGTACAAATGAGTCTTTGGCGTAATATTCTTCGTACATACGGACGATTTCTTCGAGGGCTACTTTGGTCTTTACCACAAGGGTAGCGAAAATGCCGCGAGGGAAATCGCCACGATACGGGATAAAGTCAATGTCGGAGTCAAAGCTGTTCTGTAATTGTTGCAGTGACTGCTTGATTTCCGGAACGTGTTGATGCTCGAATGCCTTGTACACACTGATGTTATTGTTTCTCCAACTGAAATGACTGGTAGCTCCCGGTTTCACGCCGGCACCCGTACTTCCGGTAATGGCGTTTACCGAAATATCGTCTGTCAACATCAGGTTTTTGGCTAGCGGGAGCAGGCCGAGTTGGATACAGGTGGCGAAACAACCGGGATTGGCCACGTGCTTTGCCGTACAGGTAGCTCGTCGGTTCAGTTCCGGCAGACCGTAGATAAAGTCATGGTCGTCACTCTTGATACGGTAGTCCATGGAAAGGTCAATGATTTTCAGGTCTTCCGGTATGTTATGGCTTTCCATGAATTTCTTCGTGTCACCGTGAGCTGTGCAGAAGAAAAGAACATCAATTTCGTCCAGAGGTAACTGGTCGGTGAATCTTAGATCTGTTTCTCCATACAAGCCTTCGTGTACGTCAGTAATTCTGTTTCCGGCATTACTGCTGCTGTTGATAAATACGATTTCAGTTTCCGGATGGTTGAGCAGCAGACGGATTAACTCGCCTGCAGTATATCCTGCGCCACCAATGATTCCTGCTTTAATCATATCTCTTCGTCTTTATGGTTGTTATAGTAAACACGTAACGGAGTGGAAGTTACCTTGATAAAGCCTTTTGCATCCTCAGCAGTCCAACCTTTTTGCATTTCACCATATTCTCCGAATTTCGTTTTCACGAGGTCGTCTTCCGATTCTACACCTACGGTAGAGAAAGAAAGCGGGCGGAGTTCGAGAATCGCTGTACCGTTTACGTTGCGCTGGCTTTCCTGCAACATCGCTTCGATATCACGCATAACCGGTTCCAGATATTGGCTTTCGTGGAGGAACATACCGTACCAGTTGGCTACCTGGTCTTTCCAGTACTGCTGCCATTTGCTCAATGTGTATTTCTCAAGGAAACGGTGAGCACCGATAATCAGCATCGGGGCGGCGGCTTCGAAACCTACGCGGCCTTTGATACCGATAATTGTGTCGCCCACATGCATGTCACGGCCGATACCGTAAGCGGCGCCGATCTCTTCTACCTTCTGGATTGCTTTGATCGGGTCATCGAATTTCTCATCGTTGACAGCTTTCAGTTCTCCTTTTTCGAAAGTCAGGCGGAGTTGTTCGCTGCCTTCCTTTTCTACGTGTTTCAGGTAAGCTGTTTCGGGCAGCCCTTGTGCGGAGTCGAGGATTTCACCACCACAAATAGAGGTACCCCACAGACCTACGTTATATGAATATTTCAGTTTGGTGAAGTCCGCGTTGAAACCATGTTTGTTCAAGTAGTCAATTTCTTCCTGACGACTCAATGCCATATCACGGGTCAGTGTGATGATTTCTACGTTCGGCGCCAGTACGAGGAAAGTCATGTCGAAACGAATCTGGTCATTACCTGCTCCGGTAGAACCGTGGGCAATGGCATCCGCACCGATTTCGTTGGCATAACGTGCGATAGCCAATGCCTGGAAGATACGTTCGGAGCTGACCGAAATAGGATAAGTACCGTTACGCAGCACATTTCCGAAAACCATGTATTTCAGACTCTTTTCGTAGTATTCCTGAGTAACGTCCAGCGTTACGTATTTTACCGCTCCCAGTTTATAGGCATTTTCTTCGTTTGTTTTCAGTTGTTCTTCGCTGAAACCACCCGTATTGGCACAAGCTGCATATACTTCGTAACCTTTTTCTTTAGCGAGGTACATGACGGTGAACGATGTGTCCAGTCCGCCGCTGAATGCCACCACTA
>ENA-ORSS01003636-ORSS01003636.1-human-gut-metagenome-genome-assembly--contig:-NODE-3636-length-12287-cov-2.774035_pt1 | contig 12287 bp, 8 predicted proteins | sample MGYA00241899_ERZ509162 | MGnify/ENA primary metagenome ERZ509162 (study PRJEB26280, sample SAMEA2338641) | human gut metagenome | biome: human gut; feature: human-associated habitat; material: faeces... | reverse complement strand
CCGCTGCAAACATAAAGGTTCCTGCCTCAATCTGATCCGGGATAATAGAATACTCTGTCTTGTGGAGTTTTTCCACACCGACAATCCGGATTACATCCGTACCAGCACCACGGATCTGCGCACCCATGCTGTTCAAGAAGTTCGCAACATCCACCACATGTGGCTCTTTTGCTGCGTTCTCAATAATTGTTTTTCCCTCTGCCATAGAAGCTGCCATCATAATGTTAATGGTTGCTCCGACAGATACTTTATCCAGATAAATATGGGTTCCTGTCAGCTTTTCTGCGGATGCAAGAACAAGCCCATGTTTAATATCAACATTGGCGCCTAATGCACTGAATCCCTTTAAATGCAGATCGATTGGACGGCTTCCGATATTACATCCACCCGGAAGTGCCACTTCTGCTCTTTTATATTTTCCTAACAAAGCACCGATCAGATAATAAGATGCTCTGATTTTTCTGATATATTCATTGTCAACATTAAAATCACGGATAAATGATCCATTGATCTTAACAGTGTGAGCGTCGATTCGGTCGACTTTTGCTCCAATTTCCTGAATTGCGTTTAATAATACATTAATATCTCTCACGTTTGGGAGATTCTCTATCGTAACAGTTTCATCCGTCATTACGGCTGCAGAAAGGATTGCCAGTGCCGCATTTTTTGCTCCGCCAATCTCAACTTCTCCAACCAAAGGATTTCCACCTTTAATTACATATTGTTCCATATCACACCTCTATGAACATTTTCGTCCAGTCTGCCATCAACTTACAGACTTATCGAATGGTTGCATACAAACACATTATTATAGTAACCATTATATCTTTTTGTCAAGCGGTTCTTTCTTCCGCTTATTATATCATTACTGACCAATATAATTCAATGGATTTACTGCAACTCCATTGATATAAATCTCAAAATGAACATGTGGGCCAGTAGATCTTCCGGTACTTCCGCTTAAGGCAATGCTCTGTCCCTGTTCTACCCACTGACCTGCTGATACCAGTAATTTACTGTTATGTGCATATCGTGTCATTCTGCCATCCGGATGGCTGATGACAACATTATTGCCATATCCTTTGCTGTAACCGGCACTGACAACAGTTCCTGCACTGGATGCATAAACGGTTGTTCCGACCGGGCATCCCCAGTCAACGCCCTTGTGCATTCTTCCCCAGCGGCGTCCGAATCCTGATGTGAAATGCCCACCTGCCAATGGTTTGATATACGTTGGCGGCGTGATTGTTCCCTGCTCAATGATTGCCGGTGTCGATTCCACCATGATCGTCTGATGCGCAAGCTCCCTCGCAACCTCAATTCCATTTTCATAGGTGACAATGTCATTACGCTCTCTGTGTCCGGTCGTGCCTTCCTGGTGTACCACCTGTTTTGTCGTATACCATGCATCATTTTTTATGATGGTCGGCTCTGCGTTATAATCCTCTTCATAGACTTCACCTTTTTTAATGCGAAGGCTTAAATCCGGTTCCGGCACTGCAATGATGATCTCCTGTCCCGGATAAATCCTTACCTCTGCATTGTCAAATCCGTTCAATGCCATGATATTGGCTACTGTTGTATCATGATCCATCGCGATAACAGAAAGTACATCACCACTCTCTACTACATATATTTTATTCGTTTCTTTTTCTTTTGTGACTTCTTCTACCTGTGTTTCCACATCCGACAGTGCATCCCCGGAAATGTACTTCTCATACACTTCGACACGCTCTATAAATTCCATTCCAATGGTTCCCGTCTCGTAACTGTCATCCCTTGGATTTGCCATTGCGTATTCCATCTGATAGGTAAATGCCCCATTGGCTCCGGCAGACACCTGATCTGCAAGCGTCACCTCCGGTATCACCTCTATATTCTCTTCTGGATCAACTTCTGTCAGCTGTGCTGTATAAATACCACTGATATGTCCGGCTTCTTTGGAAATCTGTGTTGTATACTGTCCTTCCGTATCAGCCTCATTTTTGACCGTATTCAAAAATTCCGTCACTTCGTCCATACTTTTGAAATTTCCGCGATAGCCTTCAATTGCTACTGTGTAAGCCCGCACCTGTGTTTCAATTTCTGATACTTTCATTTTCTCCTTTAAGGCTTCTTTTAATGCATCTTCTGTCATCAAAGGAGTAAACCAATCATTGGCTTTACTGGAAGAATATTCATAATCCATGCAGAGTGGTTCATCGCTCTCTGCTGCAAGTTCTCGGCGCACCTCATGCACCGCATCATCGACTGATACATGACCTGCAATATTTCCTACAAGTTCTCCATTAAAATAAACCTGCTGGTATTTCTGTCCGATCGTAACTTTCTGTGAAACTGCAAAAAACAGTAAAACCAAAAATAAACCCGCTATCACAAATAGTTCTATGATCACTTTTTTTGTCAACTCTATTTTTTGCATTTCTTTTCATTCCTCAAACTCAAAATTTTATCAATGGTCTGCTCCACATTCAGACCATATTCGTTTACCGTGATATCTGCATATTTTTCATATAACGGAACACGTTCCTCATACAGATCTTTTAAAGTCTGTCCATCTTTTAAAACAACACCACGACCTTTGATGTCGCTCAGTCTTCTGTTTAACTCTTCAAATGGAAGCTGTAAATAAACCACAGTTCCTATGCTTTTCAAATGTTCCATCGCTTCTTTTCCATAGACAACACTTCCGCCTGTGGCAATGATCGAATGGTCGACCTCAAGCGAGCTGTTCACTCGGTTCTCCACTGCGATAAAACCGTCTGTTCCAACTTCCTCAATGATCTCCTTTAAAAGCTTGCCTTCCTCTTTCTGGATCACAAGATCTGCATCTACAAATTCATATCCTAAAACTTTCGCAAGAATGACACCTGCGGTGCTTTTTCCCACTCCAGGCATTCCGATCAGTACTATATTATCTTTTTTCATTGCTGCAAGATTCCTCTTATTATTCTTTCTTCCGCAGTGCATGTACACTTCGGTTTTCCGCTATGTCTGCACGTCTCAGCTGCTGATACACATCTTTTTTTAGAATAGCATAAACGTTCCCTTTGCACAAGCACAACTGTGCGGCTGCACATCTGGGTAAAGTAAAAAACAGGATAATCTCCAAAGCTGTATGCTTCCTCTGATTATCCTGTCTCTTTTTTTCTATTATTGTACAGATTCTGTGCCTTCCACTGCCTCTGTATTCTCTGTCACTGCATTGTCTGTTGTGCTGCTTTCGGTAGTCTCTGTTGTCTCTGTTGATTCTACGGTTGTTGTGAATAAGTTATCAAATGTAACTTTATCCCACACTTTATCTTTTAATACCCACTCTGCTTCATCTTTCCAGCCCTGAAGGACTTCATTATATAAATCGCTCTGACGCTGGCTGATGATCTCCTGTCTGTGTTCCTCTGTGGCATCTGCATCTGTGATCTCGTCAAGGCGGAGCACATAATAATAATTATCTGTCTCCACTACGTCAGAGAGCTCCCCTTCACTCTTAAGTCCCTCTAATGCGTTCAACACTTCTTCATCCAATGTGGTGTTATCTGATGAAAATGTACCTGTACTCACCGTATATCCATACTCATCTGCGGCTGTATCAAGTGTCGTGTCTGCTGCTGCATCATGGAATTTCTGAACTGTATCTGCAAGTTCTGCTTTCTCATCATCTGTATATTCCTGTGTATTTCCGTCTGCATCCTTGTAACTGGTTTTCGATACATTGACATAACTATATGCACTTGTGTTGGCATCTGCATCACTGACATTCGTGTCTGCATCTGCAACGATTGCTGCACGCATTTTACTCTGAACTGTCACTAAGGTAAGGTATTCCTTCACAATATCTTCTGTTGCTCCGAGTGCATTGATTGCTTTATCATCATTGTCTGCCATAAACTGGGCTGCTACCTCTGCGATTTTTGCAGTCTCATCATCTGTCAATGTCACGTTATAATCTGCCATATGATTCTGTAAAATATATAAATTTTCAATCATCTCGATGACACTGTTCTTCGTGTTATCTTCCATGGTTGTTCCATTGTTATACAAATCGGATGACCACACATCGTCTCCAAAATAAGCTCTGTAAAAATCATCTGCCTCCGCCTGCTGCAGACGCGCTGCAAAATTAGCTACTCCTAACTTAATTTCCTGTCCATCTAAGGTTGCAACGGTTGCATTTTTATTTATGCCGCCACATCCCACTAACATAGATGCTGCTAAAACACCGCTTACGAGCAGTGTTGTAAATCTCTTCGCCTTCATAAATCCTCCTTGTTTTGCGGAGCAAAATGCGACTGCCCCTGCGGGAGCAGAGGATTTAGCCTCCTAAATGTATCCACTCGATTTTAATACATGGATAGTCACTTTTCCTATTATAGTGCTTTTTTACCGGTGCCGCAAGATTTTTCACTCTTTTTTCACAGAGTCCTGCGCAATCTTTAAGTTTTCCCTCACACCATCTAAAAAATCTTCTATCACAGCTCTGGCATCCACATTCTTTTCCCTGGAATTTTTCTTCAAAAAATAAGTAAAATACGGTGCTTTGGCATCCATGGTAAATTTCAGGTTATTGCCATAAGACGCGATAAACTCAGGGATTTTTGCCACATCAAGTTTCGCCTTCCCGTAAAGCGTGAACTTCACGGTATCGGCTTTTTGCGAAATCTCTGTCATATAAACTTCATGCGCCAATGACTTTATTTTTGCAATGTAAAGCAGATTTTCCACCGGTTTTGGCGGATCACCGAAACGGTCGATCAGCTCCTCTAACATCTCCTCCGTCTCCTCATCCGTCTGGATGTCTGCAATACGTTTGTAGATATCGAGTTTTTGCACCTCATTTGGGATGTACCCCATCGGAATATAGGCATCGATGTCAATGTCGATCGTGGTGTCAAAGCTTTCCTCCTGCTTCATACCCTTCGCCTCTTTGACTGCCTCGTTTAACATCTTGCAGTAGAGGTCATAGCCGACCGCCTCCATATGCCCGTGCTGCTCTGCGCCGAGCAGATTTCCTGCGCCACGGATCTCAAGGTCTCGCATGGCAATTTTAAAACCACTGCCGAGCTCCGTGTACTCTTTGATCGCAGCGAGACGTTTCTCTGCGACTTCTTTTAACATCTTATCGCGCTTATACATTAAAAACGCATACGCTGTCCGGTTTGAGCGTCCCACGCGTCCGCGAAGCTGATAGAGCTGTGACAGCCCCATGTTGTCCGCATCATGGATGATCATGGTGTTGACATTGGAAATATCGAGTCCTGTCTCAATGATCGTCGTCGACACAAGCACGTCGATCTCTCCATTGATAAACTTGTACATGATATTTTCCAGTTCGGTCTCTTTCATCTGTCCATGCGCATAGGCGACATTCGCCTCCGGCACAAGCTCTGCGATCTTCGCTGCCACATCCGCGATCTCTTTCACGCGATTGTATACATAATACGCCTGTCCGCCACGCGCCAGCTCTCTGGATATTGCCTCCCGCACAAGCTCCTCATTATATTCCATCACATAAGTCTGGATCGGGATCCGATCCATCGGCGGTTCTTCCAACACACTCATGTCGCGGATTCCGATCAGACTCATATGCAGCGTTCTTGGGATTGGTGTCGCGGTTAAAGTGAGCACATCAATGTTATTTTTTAACTGCTTAATCTTTTCCTTGTGAGTGACACCAAAACGCTGTTCCTCGTCGATCATCAGAAGCCCAAGGTCTTTGAACACCACATCTTTCGATAAAAGACGGTGTGTACCAATAATGATATCCACCTGACCTTTTTTCAGTTTTTCTAATGTCTTTTTCTGCTCACCTGCAGAACGAAAACGGCAGAGCAGATCGATATTCACCGGAAAATCCTTCATGCGCTGTACAAAATTGTTGTAATGCTGCTGCGCCAAAATGGTTGTTGGCACCAGAAATGCAACCTGTTTCCCATCCTGCACCGCCTTAAACGCCGCACGGATGGCAATCTCAGTCTTACCATAGCCAACGTCACCGCAGATCAGACGATCCATGATCTTCGTGCTCTCCATATCTTTTTTCGTTGCCTCGATCGCAAGGTCCTGATCTTCCGTCTCCTCGAATGGGAACATCTCCTCAAACTCACGCTGCCAGACCGTATCCGGACCATAGGCAAATCCACGCTCACTCTGCCGCACTGCGTATAAACGCACCAGATCTCCGGCAATCTCTTTGACTGCTCCGCGGACTTTCGTCTTGGTCTTATTCCATTCCTGTCCGCCAAGTTTATTTAGTTTCGGCTTTTTAGCGTCCGCACCGGCGTATTTCTGGATCAGTTCCAGCTGTGTCGCAAGAATATAGAGATTTCCACCTCCGGCATACTCAATCTTGATATAATCCTTCACGGTCTTGTCTACTTCGATTTTTTCAATACCGCGGTAAATTCCAAGTCCATGATTTTCATGCACGACATAGTCACCGATATTCAGATCAGTAAAACTGGCGATTTTCTCACCCTCATACATGCGGTGCCGTTTCTTTTTCTTCTTTTCCGAGCCAAAAATATCACTCTCAGAAATCACAACGAACTTGACTGCCGGATACTCATACCCTTTTTTCACCTTGCCATATCCTGTCATGATCTCTTCCGGACTTAAAACACGGTCAAAGTCTTCCGAGTAAAATGCCGGAAGCTCCTCGTTCATCAGATCTTCCGCAAGACGTTTTGCACGGGTTCTCGAACTCGATAGTAAGATCATGCGGTATCCGTTTTTCTTATAGCGCTTCAGGTCTTTCACAAGAAGCTCAAAACTGTTGTTGTAAGGATTCACAGTACGGCTTTCGATTGCGATGCGGTCTTTGATGTTTAACTGGTTACACTTCATATCCAGTGCAACCATTGCCACACATCGTCTCTGATTTATTTGGGCAAGTATTTCTTTGCAGGAAAAAAGTTCGCGCATCTGTCCCGGAAGAATGTATCCTTTTTCCAGACGTTGTTTCATACTCTCGGAAAACTCGGTTTCCGTGGACTGTCCACGCTCGATTGTACGCACTGTCTCATCCAGAAATACGATGGAATCTTCTTTTTTCAGATAATCTAATAAGGATACCCTCTCCTCACAAAAATAGGACAGATAGGCATCCAGTCCTGCGGTAATGCCGTACTCCATCGTTTCTTCCGCAATCTGGTCTGCCATGGACTTTATGCGGTAAGCCTCCTCGGTTTTCATCTCTTTGCGGAACTTCTCTGCGGTTTTTTCTGCCTCTTTCTGAATCTTTGCGACACCATTTCTCCGTTCTTCCTGCGTCAGGACAAGTTCACAAGCCGGATAAATATAGATCTCCTCAAGATTTTCGATGGAACGCTGGCTCTCCGGATCAAACGAACGGATGGAATCCACCTCATCGCCCCAGAGTTCGATACGAAATGGTGTTTCCTCGGTCAATGGAAAAATATCAATGATTCCGCCGCGCACAGAAAATTCTCCCATCGTCTCTGCCTGATAGTTTTTCTCATATCCAAGCTCTACCAGATGTCTGGTCAGTCCGTTTAACTCCACGATATCGCCCACGGAGATTTTCTTCACTGCCTGGATAAACTTTTCTGGGGCAGGCATCGGATTCATCAGGCCATCAAATGTAGTAATAATGGTACATTCCTTCTCCTCAGCCATCATTTTCAGGGCATTGATACGTTCTGATGTCAGAACATTTCCACGGATATCCGACTGATAAAAAAGAATATCTTTCGCCGGATAATACGCCACGTTTTTATCAAAAAAACGGTATTCTTCCAACAATTCTTTCGCTTTTTGCTCATGAAAAGTAACAATGATCCTGCTGCCAGAACCATTGTGAACACTGTATACAATATGTGGTTTTACTGCGTCGATGCAGCCGGAAACCAAAATAACTCCCTCGGTCTTTTGTACCGCCTGTTCTAACTCTTCATAACCCTGCAGTTGTGTTAAGGGTTCAGTGAATGCTCTCACGCCGTCGCGCTCCTCTCTGCAGCCCGGAATTCTCCCACTTTCATGATCTTAATACTCATTACTGCAAATGCTTTGTTTTACTTGTTTTTACTATTGTAATCATTCATTGCCTTGTCGACTTCGCCCTGCATCATCAAAACGGCTGCATCCATCGCATGTCCGATCGCCTCCTCGACTTTTGCACGGTCCTCCGAGCTGAAACGGCCTAACACATAGTCTGCAAGATCCCAGCCCTTCGGCTTCTCTCCGACACCGACTTTGATCCGCATGAAGTTCTGCGTGCCTGTCATGGCAATAATGTTCTTGATTCCATTATGCCCACCGGCACTTCCTTTTTTGCGGATACGGATATTGCCCGGTTCTAAGCTGATGTCGTCAAAAATCACGATCAGCTCCGATTCCGGATCCAATTTGTAATAGTTGATCAGTTCTGCAACGCTCTCGCCGCTTAAGTTCATATAAGTCTGTGGCTTTGCCAGCACAACTTTCATGCCTTCGATCATGCCTTTTCCGCACAGTGCCTTGTGCTTGTTCTCACTGATACTGATATTATATTTATCTGCCAGGGCATCCATGACATCAAAACCGATATTGTGCCTCGTCTTCTCGTACTGTTTTGTCGGATTACCTAACCCTACAATTAAAAACATGTCCTGTCCTCCTCTGCTTTCCATAGTCAATAGGCAATTGCGAAACTCATCATAATATTCTTTCAATTGTTCAAAATTCAATTTAGATTTTCACGAGTTTCGCAATTATCTATTCATAGTTAATGCAAAACTCCAGCAGATTATTTTGCAGTTCTCGCGCGGATGATCTCAGCCGCGGCGGCTAACTGCTCCTGATCGTTGACACCTGTGATGTCTTCCGGATCATCGAGTGCAAAAGCATCTACTTTAAGTCCTTTGTTTTTGATGATGGTAAGGGTATCCGGCAAATAGTACTCGCCCTGCGCATTGTTCGGTGTGAGTTTATCAAGTGCTTCCTTCAATTCTTTTGTATCAAAAATGTACATACCGGAATTGATCTCGTGCGACTCTAACTCTTCCGGTGAAGCGTCTTTGTGCTCTACGCTCTTCACAAATCTGCCTTCCGCGTCGCGGATAATTCTTCCATATCCGGTTGGATCGCCAATCATCGCAGAAAGTACGGTGACTGTATTTCCGTTTTTCTTATGATGTTCTGCCAGGCGGTTTAATGTTTCTGCTGTGATAAGTGGTGTATCTCCAAATAAAATCAGCGTCTGTCCCTCATCCCCTAAGAAATCCCTGGCACATTTTACTGCGTGGCCGGTTCCCAACTGTTCTTCCTGTAATGCAAATTTCACATTTTTATGGGAGATGCTATTCTCCACTACTTCATGTTTATATCCTACTACCAGACAGATATCATCTGCGCCTGCTCCGATTGCTGCGTCAATTGCATAATCTACCAGACATTTTCCCTCGATCGTGTGAACCACTTTCGGAAGATCTGATTTCATCCGGGTTCCTTTTCCTGCTGCAAGAATGACTGCTTTTAACTGTTCCATTGTTCTGTTCCTCTCAATATGATGAAATAATTTCCATTGTTCTATTCCGTATGTTCTATTTTACAGAAGATTTTGGATTTGGCAAGTAAGGAATGCAACTTTTATTTCTGCATGAATGCGTATATTTTTCTCATCAACATAAGCAAAAAACGAGCCGCTATCCCCATAGCGGCCCGCTCATCTGCAGTTCTTATTCTTCCACAGCCATTGTTTCCTGATACTTTTCAAGGATCAGTTTCTGAATACGGTCTCTTGTATCGGAATTGATCGGATGTGCGATATCACGGTATTCCCCGTCTGCTGCCTTTCTGCTTGGCATCGCAATGAATAATCCTTTCTCTCCTTCAATGATCTTAATATCATGTACCACAAATTCTTCATCTATGGTAATGGAAACTACGGCTTTCATTTTTCCTTCTTTTTCAACTTTTCTAATTCTGACGTCTGTAATCTGCATGATGTCTCAGTCCCCCTTTTCGGTCTTCATCTAACGCAAGTTTTTGTCACCCTGTAAGTAACTCTGTGATTCTGGCTATAATACATATCTCTCATTGTTCTCAGATACGATCTTAATTCCATTCTCTCCACAATAGTATGTGTTGGCTTTCAATGTATCACGGCTCTCAACGATACAGTTTTCAATGTGTGTATTATCCCCAATATAAACATCGTTTAAAATAATGGAATTCTTGATCACACAATTTTTTCCGACAAATACCTTCTTAAATAAGATAGAATTTTCAACCTTGCTGTTGATAATACATCCGCTCGCGATCAGGCTGTTTTTCACGTCTGATCCTGCATTATATTTTGCCGGTGGAAGATCATCCACTTTCGAGAAAATTCCCGGTTCTTCTTTAAAGAAGTAATTTCTGACTTCCGGTTTTAAGAAGTCCATATTCGTCTGGTAATAAGAATCCACGGATGCAATATTGCTCCAGTATTCTTTCATCTTATAACCATAGATACGCTTCATATTCTTATAACGGATCAGGATATCCGTTACAAAATCCCATCTTCCCTCATCAGCACTCCGCTCTAACATCTCAATGAGCTGTCTTCTGCGGACAATGTAGATACCTGTAGAAATCGTATTGGACTGGGAAACCATTGGTTTCTCCTCAAACTCAACGATTCTGGAATCCTCATTCATGCGGACAACACCAAAACGGCTGACATCCACATTCGGATCCATATCTTTGCACACAACCGTGATATCTGCTTTCTTCTCGATATGGTAATCAAGGACTTTGTTAAAATCAAGTTTGTATACACAGTCACCACTGCTGATGATGACATATGGCTCATGACGTTTTTTCAGGAAACTGATATTCTGGTACATCGCATCTGCTGTGCCACGGTACCACCAGCTGTTATCCACTGTTACAGTTGGGTTGAATACATATAAACCACCCTGTTTACGTCCGAAATCCCACCATTTGGAAGAACTTAAATGTTCATTCAGGGATCTTGCACTGTACTGTGTCAGCACTGCCACTGTCTGTACATGAGAATTACTCATATTGCTCAGAGCGAAGTCGATGCTCCGGTAACTGCCTCCGATCGGCATTGCTGCAATTGCTCGTTTGTTCGATAATTCCTGCATGCGGCTGTTATTACCGCCAGCTAAAATAATTCCTACTGCCTTCATTCTGAGTCACCTGCCTTAATAATTACTTCACCGCTGTCAAGAATTCCTTCCGGATAATCTTCTTTTGTGGTCTTGCCGGAAATTGCAGTGTTCTTTCCGACTGAGACGTTCGATGGAACTTCGGAATCCTCTCCGATCGTCACAAGACCAAAGGAGTAAATCTTCTCATTGAACTTGTTCGGTTTTTCCTCTCCAACGCCTAATGTAACGTTATCACCAATGCTGCAGTTTTCAGCAATAATTGCTTTGTCTATGACGACATTCTCACCGATCTGGGTTCCCTTCATAATAATGGAATCTCTCACGACACTGCCCTTGCCGATCGTAACGCCGGCTCCGATGACAGAACTGTGAACCTCTCCGTAAATCTCAGATCCCTCTCCGATGATACTCTTCTCAACAATACTGTCTGCTGACAGATACTGCGGCTGGATAATATCACTCTTCGTGTAAATCTTCCAGTATTCCTCATACAGGTTGAATTCCGGTACGATATCGATCAGTTCCATGTTGGCTTCCCAATAGGAACTCAAAGTACCTACATCCTTCCAATAACCGGTGAACTCATACGCATACAGCGGAGCCCCCTTTTCATGGCAGTAAGGAATGACATGCTTACCAAAATCCAGTGCCGGCTGATCTGCCATAGCGATCAGTGCTTCCTTCAATGTCCTCCAGTTAAATATGTAAATACCCATACTTGCAAGATTGCTTCTGGGATGTTCCGGCTTCTCTTCAAATTCGGTGATGCGATGGTTCTCATCTGCGATCATGATACCGAAACGGCTGGCCTCCTCCATGGGAACAGGCATTACCGCAATAGTAACTTCTGCATTGTTGGCCTTGTGGAAATCCAACATCACTTCATAATCCATCTTATAAATATGATCTCCGGAAAGGATCAGCACATACTCTGGATTATAGCTCTCCATATACTCCAGGTTCTGATAGATCGCATTCGCAGTACCGGTATACCATTCACTGTTGGTACTCTTCTCATAGGGAGGCAGCACGGTCACTCCTCCGATATTACGATCCAGATCCCAGGGAATACCGATTCCGATATGGGTATTCAGTCTGAGGGGCTGGTACTGTGTCAGTACGCCTACCGTATCCACTCCCGAATTAATACAATTAGAAAGGGGAAAATCG
>ENA-ORSS01003630-ORSS01003630.1-human-gut-metagenome-genome-assembly--contig:-NODE-3630-length-12297-cov-3.068453_pt1 | contig 12297 bp, 18 predicted proteins | sample MGYA00241899_ERZ509162 | MGnify/ENA primary metagenome ERZ509162 (study PRJEB26280, sample SAMEA2338641) | human gut metagenome | biome: human gut; feature: human-associated habitat; material: faeces... | reverse complement strand
GCTCTTCCGAACGCGATACAATGCGCTTTTTAGACAGTTTCGCCTTCTGACTGCTCAGGCTGGTTCCATTCCTGCGGCTATTCGCCTTATTTTTGAAAATTGTTATAAATTAAAGAACGATATGACACAACAAAACAGAAAGTGAGGAAAACAATGAAGTTCAAACGCGCATTTTTGATGGAGCCTCATCGCTTTGAGATCCACGAAGTAGAGGAAGAACCGGGGCCGGGCGAAGTAATGATGAAGGTTGCCAGCTGCGGCCTGTGCAACTGGGAACTGAATTTCTGGGACGGCAACCTGAACTTTATGGGCTACCCCCACAAGCTGGGACATGAGTTCGCCGGTACCGTGGTCAAGCTGGGTCCCGGCTGCACCAAATTCAAGGTAGGGGATAAAATCAGCGCCGTGGCCCGCGGCTTTGGCGGCTTTGCCGAGTACCGCGCCACCCCAGAAGCCTGCTGCGAAAAGCTGGCTGACAACATTGACCCTAAGTACGCTTTGGGCGAACCGCAGAAGTGCATCCTGACCGTGTTGCGCGCCACCGCCCCCCAGGCCGCCGATTACGGTGTGGTGCTGGGCTGCGGCCCCATGGGCATGTGGTGCATTCAGGCATTGGTCGGTAACTATCTGGCCGGGCTGATTGCCATTGACGTGGATGATGCCAAGCTGGAAATGGCCAAGGGCTTTGGCGCAACGGCCACCATCAACAGCAAAAATGAGAACGTGGTGGAGCGCATCCGGGAGATCACTGGCGGTCACATGGCAGACTTTGTGATTGAAGGTACCGGCATCCCCGCGTTGCTGAACGCTGCGCAGGATTACCTGAAAGTTGGCCGCGACAGCCGCCTTGTGCTGATGAGCAGCCACCACGATGTTTGCAAGGAGTTCGACTTCCGCAAGGCCATTGACCGCGGCTTAAAGATTCTGGTTGCTCACCCGCCGATGTCCGAAAGCGAGCCGGAAGATTTCCGCCGCGCGGTGGTGTACATCAACAACGGCACCTTCCAGAACAAGCCCCTGATCACCCACGAGTTCAAATTGAGCGAGATCCAGACCGCATTCGAGACCCTGGAACATAAACCGGCAGGGTTTATGAAGGGGATTGTGGTACCGGATTGATAGTTAGGAGTTAGGAGCTGGCACAATCAATTAGGAATGAGAAATGAGGAATTAGGAATTGGAGGCGGAGCAGAGGTTTGCATTAAAAATGTAGGGTAAACGGTAATTTTATTTGTAGGGCGCGATGAGGGTCATCGCGCCGGAGAGAAACTTTTTCGTCATCTGTCTATCACACCCAATCATTCTTATAACTGCCCGTTCATCTAACCTCAAATTACTCATTGCTCATTGCTAATTTCTAATTCTAAAAATCGACTTTTATTTTGCAGAACACTATAAAGAAAGAAGGCATCTCCATGAAAAAGACCACCATCCGTTCGGCGCTTGCAGTTTTGCTGGCGGCATCCACCTTAACGGCCTGCGGCGGCAGCGCAGCTTCCAGTGCGCCTGCTTCTGCAGCGGCGTCCAGCACGGCAGTGGCCCCCGCCAAGCAGTACACCATCGGCATTGCGGAAGCTCAGGCCAACGATGAAACCACCGTGCGCCGCGCTTACCTGGAAAACTACATCGGACCCGCTTACAACGTCAAGTTCATCTTCTCCGAGGTGCTCAAGGATGATGCAGCGACGAAAACATTTATTGAAAACTGCGCTGATGCCGGTGCCGATGCTATCATCGACTTTAAATCCATGTCCGGCCAGATGTGCCAGATCTGCGCCGATAACGATATGGTGTATGCCATCAGCGGCAACTATATTGCGCACCCCGAATTTTTGGAAACCGATTACCCCAACTTTGCGGGCGCGGTCGGTTCCAACAATGCCGAGCTGGGCAGCCTGTTTGGTACCTGGCTGAAAGATAACGTGGAAGCAGATGGCACCGAGGGCTACCTGATTGCCACCGGCATTGCTTCCAGCGGCAACCAGCAGCACATTGAGATCGGTCAGGGCATCCTGAATGGCATTGCCGACAAATACGGCCTGACCTTTGAGCAGGACATTGCCGACCTTGTCACCGTGGCCGAAACCACCAACGCCGCCAACGATAAGGGCATTCTGGTCACCTTGTATCCCGGCTCCCCCAACAAGGAAACCTGGCTGCCCGGCGTTTCTGCCCTGATCCAGACCGGCCAGTACAATACTTTCCTGAGCGCAGGCCAGACCTATAACCAGAGCGCTACCGTGGTTGACGAAGTGGAAAAGAGCTTTGGCATTGACATCAAGGTTGCCAGTGTTGGCGCCCTGGGCCAGACTTTGACGACCGCGTTCAACACCAAGGACCCGTTCGGCAACCCCAGTATTGACCTGGCCACTGTCAAGTCTACCTCCGTTTTGACCAGCGCCCTATTTGCCATTACTTACAACGCTCTGAACGGTGATGTGCAGACCGCATGCCGCGGCACGGACGGCAAGCCGCTTTACTTTGAATTTGCCAATATGTCCGTTACCAGCGCCGAACAGCTGGCCCAGATGAATGGCTGGGACGATGCTTCCACCGGCAACTGGTGCGCTACCACAGATGTAGTAGACGGCATGCTGACCATCGTGAACCCCGATCTGACCGCAGAAGAGATCAACACCTATCTTGGCACACTGGACTTTGAGACCCTGAAATCCATGATGGGTTGATGAGCCGCAGCCAACCCCATTTTTGCTGAAAACGTAAAGTCGGATTTTCGATAATCACAACCGACTTTCTGGCGGCGGGAAAGCTTTTCCGCCGCTATACTTTATAATAGGTAATAAGAGTAGAAAGGGATATTGCCATGAGGATTTTGTATGTAGATATCGACACCCTGCGCCCAGACCACCTGGGCTGCTATGGTTATCCGCGTGCCACCAGCACCAATATTGATAAAGTGGCCGAAGATTCTGTGCGCTTTACCGATGTATATTGTTCCGATGCTCCCTGCCTGCCTAGCCGCGCCGCTTTGATGACCGGCCGGTTTGGTATCCACACCGGCTGCGTAGGCCACGGCGGAGTGAACGCTGAAATGCGTTGGGAGGGCCGCAACCGCGGCATGGCCAAGGGCGGCGACACCATCGCTTTCGGCGATTTCGCAATCCAGGCGACCGAACGCGGCAAATGCTCGTCCGCGCAGCTCGAAGCGGCGCGCGTCGCAATCAACAGGCACTTCAAGCGCCGCGGCAAGGTATGGATGCGCGTATTCCCCCAGAAGAGCGTCACTAAGAAGCCCGCTGAAACCCGTATGGGTAAAGGTAAAGGCGCAGTAGAATTCTGGTGCGCGGTTATCAAGCCCGGCACAATACTATTCGAAGCCTCCGGCGTTCCCGCTTCTATGGCCCGCGAAGCCATGAGGCTCGCCGACGGAAAGCTTCCCTTCAAATGCAAGTTTATCGTACGCGAAGGCGTCGAAATTCTATAAGGAGATTTGACACAGATGAAAGCCAAAGAAATCAGAGAACTTTCCCCCGAAGAACAGGCGAAAAAACTCCGCGACATGCGCGACGAACTGTTGAATCTCAACATACGCAAAGGCACGGGACAGGTCGAAAACACAGCGCGCATAAGGCAGCTCCGCCGCGACATCGCCCGTTTTGAAACCGTCAAGACACAGAAGTAAAGGCTAAAAAATGTCCGAAAAATCAAGACAGTCACGCAAAACCATCGTGGGCGTCGTAACGTCGCTCTCGGGTGAAAAGAGCATAAAACTCACATATTTCTACAAGGTTCCGCATCCCCTTTACGGCAAAGAAATCCGCCGCAAGACGGTAATTCATTGCCACGACGAAAAAAGCGAATGCGCCCTCGGAGACAAAGTAGAGGTCATGGAAACGCGCCCCCTCAGCAAGCTCAAGAGATTCCGCGTTATCCGCATCGTCGAAAAGGCTCCCGTAGTAAACGCTGAATAAGGAGGTCACGATCATGATACAGATGCAAACAAAGCTTGTAGTCGCCGACAACACCGGCGCAAAAGAAGTTTCCATGATACGCCGCCTCGGCCAGCGCACGAGAATCGCTCATGTCGGCGATGTAATCGTTGTCGCGGTAAAGTCTTCGACTCCCGACGCCGCCGTCAAAAAGGGCACGGTAGCGAAAGCGGTTGTCGTCAGGACAAAGGCTCCGATACGCCGCAGCGACGGCTCGTATCTGCGCTTCGACTCCAACGCGGTCGTAATTCTCGACGGCTCGGGCAACCCGAAGGGCACGCGTATTTTTGGCCCTGTCGCCCGCGAATTGCGCTCCAAAAATTTCATGAAAATCATTTCCCTCGCACCGGAGGTACTCTAATATGAAGCAGTCAGTCAAAAAAGGCGAAGAGGTGGTCGTAATTTCCGGTTCGGCCAAAGGAAAGCGCGGCAAGGTCTTGGCGGTTATGCCGTCCAAGGGGCGCGTCATCGTGGAAGGCGTAAATATCCGCAAGTTCCATGAGCGCAAGAGCCAGAAAAATCCCGACGGAGCCATCGTCGAACGCGAGGCATCTATCCACATTTCAAACGTAATGTCGGCCGGGCGCTACGACTCCAAAAAGTCAAAGGCGTAAGCGGAGACTAAATAAATAACAACAATGAGCATTCCAGCACTTAAAAAAATATATCAGGAAAAGGTCGTTCCCGAACTCAAAAAGAATCTCGGAATCGACAATCCCCATCTGGTGCCCAACCTCGAAAAAATCGTCGTAAGCTCCGGCATACGCAGCGAAATGCCGAAGGAATGGGTTCAGGAAGTAGTCAAGGAGGTCGCCAAGATTACGGGGCAGCAGCCCGTCGTCACGAAGGCCAGCAAGAGCATCGCGAATTTTAAACTTCGCGAAGGCCAGCCCAACGGCGTGAAGGTCACCCTCCGCGGCGCCAATATGTGGGACTTCCTCTACAAATTTATATCCGTGGTTCTCCCCTCAATCCGCGACTTCCGCGGCGTGCCGACTAAATTGGACGGCGCAGGCAACTACAACTACGGCATTGCAGACCACACGATTTTCCCCGAAGTGACAGTCGATCCGGGCCGCAAGAACATCGGCATGGACATCACCATCGTGACGACCGCTTCCGACGACAACTCGGGCAGGGAACTGCTCAAACTCCTCGGCATGCCCTTCCGCAAACCGACGACGACCGCCAACACGAAAAAATAAATTACCATGGCTAAAAAATCATCGATACAACGCAATTTAAAGCGTCAAAAATTAGTTGAGAAATACGCAGCCAAAAAGGCGGAACTCAAAAAAGTGCTCGCCGATCCCAGCGTATCCGACGAAGAATTCTTTGCCGCACAGCGCAAACTTTGCAGCATTCCGCGCAACGCGTCCAAAATCCGCATCCGCAACCGCTGCTCTATAACAGGCCGCCCGCGCGGTTTCATCCGCAAATTCGGTTTATCACGCATCACCTTCCGCGAACTCGCCCTCGACGGCAAGCTTCCCGGTGTCACCAAATCCTCCTGGTAAGGCGAAAGGAACATTATTATGGCTACTCACGATAGCATCGGAGACTTTCTCACCATTATCCGCAACGCCAGCAAGGCCGGAAAAGAATCCTGCAAGGCCCAGTACTCCAAATTGCGCGAAGGCATTGCCTCGATTTTGAAGGACGAAGGCTACATCACATCTTATGAAGTGGCAGGCGAAAAGGCGGAGAAATCCATCAACATCGTTTTGAAATATGTCGGCGGCGTCCCCGCTTTGACAAACATCAGCCGCGTCAGCACTCCCGGCTGCCGCACTTATTTCCAATATCGCGAAATCCCCAGAGTCCTCAACGGCATGGGCATTTCAATCCTCACGACTTCCAAGGGCATTCTCAAAGATTCTGAATGCCGTGCTAAGAAAGTCGGCGGCGAAATAATCTGCAAAGTCTGGTAAGGAGGCGTCATGAGCAGAATAGGTAAACTCCCTGTTAAAATTCCATCAGGCGTTAAGGCGTCCGTCGCCGACAACAATGTCAGCGTCGAAGGACCCAAGGGCAAAGTCGCCCACTCTTTTGACAAAAACGCCATAAAAATAGTACTTGAAGGCGATGAAATCCGCGTCAGCCCGGCTACCGACTCGCGTTTCTCAGACGCAATGTTCGGCACGGCAAGAAGCATTATCGCGGGAATGGTAAAAGGCGCCGCCGAGGGCTTCTCTAAGGTTCTCGAAATCAAGGGCGTCGGCTTTAAGGCCGACCTCAAAGGCAAGACGCTGACTCTCGCGCTCGGATATGCGCATCCGTGCATTCTCGAAGTTCCGGACGGCATAACCATTGTCATCGGCGAAACTAACGACAAAAACCCGCTCTTAACCGTTTCGGGAGCTGACAAACAGCTCGTGGGCCAAGTTTCGGCAAACATAAAGCGCTTCTATCCCGTTGAACCCTACAAGGGCAAAGGCGTCAGAATCCACGGAGAATACGTCCGCCGCAAGGAGGGCAAGAAAACCGCGTAGTTGCGCGGCTCTGAAAGGTTATAGATATGAAAGTTTTGAAGAAAAAACAACTTGCACAAAAACGCCGCTGGCGCGTCCGCAACAAGGTCTCCGGCACTCCGGAGCGCCCCAGGCTCTCCGTATGCTTCTCGAACAAGCATATATATGCCCAGTGCATAGACGACACTGTCGGAAAGACCGTCGTCGCCCTTTGCACGACTTCAAAGGAACTCAACGGCGAGAAAATTCTCCCCAATGTCGCGGGAGCGCAGACGCTCGGTGCGAAATTCGGAGACAAACTCAAGGCGGCAGGCGTTTCCGCAGTAGTATTCGACAGAGGCTCGCGCACTTATCACGGCTGCGTAAAGAGCTTTGCCGACGCTGTCCGCGCCGCGGGCATAAACTTCTAACACGTTTAAATAATGAGCAGAGAATTTAAAAATAGAAAATCCGAAGCAGAAAAAGACGCCGGACCGGAGCTTATCGAAAAAGTCGTGCACATCAACCGTTGCGCGAAAGTCGTAAAAGGCGGACGCCGCTTTACATTCTCGGCGCTCGTCGTCCTCGGCGACGGCGCGGGCAAAATCGGTCTCGGCTATGGCAAGGCGAAGGAAGTTCCGGACGCTATCAAGAAAGCGTCCGACAGAGCTCGCAAATGCATGAAGACAATCAGCCTCAAAGACACGACAATCCCGCACGAAGTGGTTGGCGAATTTGACGGCGGCATTGTAAAGCTCCGTCCCGCAAGCCTCGGTACGGGCGTTATCGCTGGCGGCGGTGTCCGCGCGGTGCTCGAAGCGGTCGGCATCAAGGACGTCCTCAGCAAATCGCTTGGCTCTAACAACGATATGGCTATGGTCAATGCGACTCTCAACGCCCTCTATCGCCTCCGCACGGCTGAAACTATCAATTCCCTCAGGGGCAAATAAGTTCTGATTATGAAACTCCACAATCTTTCAAATCCCAAGGGCGCAAAGCACGCCCACAAACGTCTCGGCTGCGGCGTTGGCAGCGGACACGGCAAAACCTCGGGCAGGGGCGAAAAGGGCGCTAAAGCGCGCTCCGGCGGCCACGTCAGGCCCGGTTTTGAAGGCGGCCAGATGCCCCTTTACCGCAAGCTCCCGCAGAGAGGCTTCAACAACTATAAATTTACCACGGAATACTCTGTCGTAAATGTAGGCGCTCTCGAAAATCTCGGGCTCGAAGAAATCACGCGCGACTCCCTCGTAATTGCGGGGCTCGTACGCGCCTCGGATCCGCTCGTCAAGATTCTCGGCAACGGCAAGCTCACAAAAAAGGTTGTCGTAAAAGCCGACAAATTCTCTAAGAGCGCCGTTGAGAAAATCGAAGCCGCAGGCGGCAAGGCAGTCCTAAATTCGGCCGCGGAATAATCCGCAGACTAAAAAAACGCAAGAGTATAATACAGGGAAGTCATGTTTAGCGCTTTCACAAATTGCTTTAAAATTCCGGAACTGCGTCAAAGAATAATTTTGACGCTCGGACTAATTTTTATCGCTCGAGTGGGAGCAGGCATTCCCCTCCCGGGAATCGACCCGGCACCGCTCCAAGCCTACTATTCGTCGTCCTCGTCGGACGGCGGCGGCTTGGCGGGGCTGTACAACATGTTCACTGGCGGCGCTATGGTTAACGGCGCGGTATTCGCGCTTGGTATAATGCCTTACATCAGCGCCTCGATTATCCTACAACTTATGGGCGCTGTAATGCCGAGCCTTGCCAGACTAATGCAGGAAGGTGACTCGGGAAGGCAGAAAATCGCCCAATACACCCGCTATCTAACAATCGTAATCGCCCTAATTCAGGGCACGATGATAACATACGCTCTCGTTTACAGCCCGGATACTATGTTCCAGGGCTTTGACAAAGGGCAATTCGGCAATATCATAATTGCCGGAAATATACCGGTATTTTTCATTGTCAGCGTAATATTGCTAACAACCGGTTGTATGATTCTAACTTGGCTTGGAGAGCAGATTACCCAGCGCGGTATCGGAAACGGCGTCTCAATAATCATTACCGTCGGTATTATAGACTCGCTGCCGGGGGCTGTCGCCCAAGCGTACCAGCTTGTATTCAATCGCGCGGTCGGCGCCGAAAGCGCCTCGATGGGCGTTCCGCAGGCCGTATTGATGCTCGCATTCCTCTGCATCGTTACGGCGAGCATCATTATGATTTTGCAGGCTGTCAGAAAAGTCCCAGTCCAGTATGCAAAGAGGGTTGTCGGCAGAAAAATTATGGGCGGGCAAAGCTCTTATCTGCCGCTTAAAGTCAACTATGCGGGCGTTATGCCAATCATCTTCGCTTCCGCTCTTCTGCTTTTCCCACAACAAATTTTCGGGCAGTTTAGCATAGGTTGGTACAATGTAATTTATGGCTCGCTGATTTTCGCGTTTAGCTATTTCTGGGTTTCCATAATGTTTAAGCCCCTCCAAATATCCGACGAACTCAAACGCAACGGCGGATATATCCCGGGCGTCCGCCCTGGCGAGCCCACTGCGCGCTTCCTCGACTACGTAATGACCCGCCTGACTTTTGCGGGCGCGCTATTCCTCGTAATCATCGCGGTAATCCCCAATCTTTTGATGTCGTACCTCGGTATTCCCCCGAAAATTGCAAACTTCTTCGGCGGCACAGGTGCGCTCATCGCCGTCGGCGTGTCTCTCGATACAATGAGACAGGTCGAGACTTATCTATTACAACGCCACTATGACGGTTTCCTCAAAAAGGGGCGCATTCGCGGCCGCAGCGTCGGCCAGACTCGCCAAATCCTCGACACGAGCGAAATCAAAAACCTTTGGGCCCTATGGACGCCCCTGTTGATAATATTTTTCATCGGGCTTGCGGCATGGGTCATTCGCAAATGGGCCTAAGTCCGAAAGGGCTTGGGGAGCCAGTTGCAAATTTGTTCTTTAAAATAATCCGGCAAAAAGTCATCGCGTTATGATACCTATTAAATCCGAAAGAGACTTGAGGGTTATGCGCAAGTCTTGCGAGATAGCGGCGACGGTTCTCGATAAAATATCGAAGCTTGCCGTCGCGGGAGTATCCACTTGGGACTTAAACGAAGCCGCCAAACGGCTGATGGATCAATACCATTGCCGCAGCGCTTCGTATAAATACAAATGCGGATCTCTAAAATATCCATGTCATGTTTGCATATCCGTAAACGACCAGGTCATTCACGGAATCGCCTCGAAAGACGTGATTCTGAAAGACTCGGACATAGTAAGCATAGACTGCGCGACGATTTACCAGGGGTTCGTCGGCGACAACACCCGCACTGTTTATATAGGGGAACCTACCCCCGAGGTGCGGAAGCTCGTTGAGGCGACCGCCGAATCTCTGAGACTGGGAATTGATATGGCGCGCCCCGGAAACCGCGTGGGCGACATATCTGCGGCGATACAAAAATACGTTGAATCGCTCGGCTTTGGCGTCGTGAGAGAGTTCACGGGGCACGGAGTCGGCAGAAACATGCACGAAGAACCCGAAGTTCCGAATTACGGACGCGCGGGTACTGGACCGCTCTTGCGGCCAGGCATGACTCTTGCGATAGAACCCATGATAACCATGGGCAATCCCGAAATATTTGTCGGAGACGACGGCTGGACGGTTTACACAGCCGATGGAAAACCGAGCTGCCATATTGAACATACGGTGCTCGTTACGGAATCGGATCCCGAGATCCTGACCCTACCGGCTTCGGAATAGCTTCCGCCGCCGCGGGCTTGATTGCTTTTCGGGGAGAATTGTTATTTTTTGAAAAACCGACAAAAAAAACTTTTCAAATAAAAAAAAATATTCATTATTTAACGTCTTTTTAAACAACGGAAAAAATATGCCAAGATTACTCGGAGTAGATATTCCCAACAACAAGCGCGTAGAATACGCGCTCAGATACATATATGGTATCGGTCCGACGCGCTCTAAGCTCATCTGCGAAGAATGCTCAATTCCCGAATCCATGCGCGCCAACGAACTTACGGAGGAGCATATCAACAAGATTATGAATGCAATCGCCAAGCACCAGTTTAAGGTGGAGGGCGATCTTCGCCGCGAAGTGGTAAGCAATCTGAAGCGCCTCGCCGCAATAAAATCTTACCGCGGCTTGCGCCATGCAAAGGGATTGCCCGTGCGCGGACAGAGAACCAGCACGAATGCCCGCACACGCAAGGGCGCGCGCAAAACCGTAGGTGTCGTAACCAAGAAGTAAGGACATTTAAATGAGCGAAGAACAAAAGAAACAAGAAGCGGCGGAAGCCGTAGAAAACAAAGCCGCCGCCCAGCCGGAAGCCGCTGTCGAAGCAAAGCCTTCTCAGCCAACCGCCTCCGACCTCCTTTCCGAAGATGTCGGAGAAATTAAAGTTCGCAAGGCTAAGGGCAGCAAAAACGTCTATTCCGGCGTCTGCCACATCAACGCAACTTTCAACAACACGAAAGTCTCTTTCACCGATCCCGCCGGCAATGTCATTAGCTGGTCGAGCGCAGGCAAAATGAGCTTCCGCGGTTCCCGCAAGAGCACAGCTTATGCGGCGCAGGTCGTCACCCAGGACGCCGGCAAAGTCGCAATGAGCCATGGCATGAAGGAAGTTGCTGTCAGCGTAAAGGGCCCCGGAATGGGCCGCGACTCCGCAATACGCTCCCTCCAAGCGCTCGGGTTCATCGTAACGTCCATCGAAGACGTCACTCCCGTTCCGCACAACGGTTGCCGCGCACCAAAACGCCGCCGCGTATAATTTATTATAGATAGGAGAATTTAGAAATGTCTCGTTATACAGGACCGACAACTAAAATCAATCGCCGCTTCGGAATGGCTCTCTTCCCCGAAAACAAGGCGATGCAAAAGAAACCTTACATTCCCGGACAACACGGCCCGCATCTTCGCAGGCGCGTCACCGACTATTCGATGGGCCTCAATGAAAAGCAGAAGTTGCGCTTCATGTTCGGTCTGAGCGAAAAGCAGTTCCGCCTTACATTCGAACGCGCCAAGAAAGTGCGCGGCGTCACCGGCGAAATATTTATGCAGATGCTCGAAACGCGCCTTGACAACGTGATTTACTCGCTCGGCTTTGCACGCACTCGCAAGGCTGCCCGCCAGTTTGTCACACACGGGCACGTTCAGGTCAACGGCAAAAAAGTCGATATCGCAAGCTACGCATGCAAGCCCGGCGACGTCGTAGAAGTGCGCGACCGCACTTCCTCCCGCCAGCTCGCTCAGCGCGCTCTCGACGAATCGCAGCTCCGCCCGACTCCCGCTTGGATCGAAAGAGTTGAGGACGCCTTCCGCGGCACAATCAGCCGCTTGCCCATCCGCGACGAAATGGATAAGACGATAAACGATCAGCTCATCGTCGAATTCTACTCTCGCTAATCATCAACTTAAAAAAACGGAGAAAGCAATGGCCAAACGCCTCGGAAAATTTGAACTCCCCAAGCGTCTTGTAAAAGACGAAGGGAGCGCAACAAGCACTTATGCAAAGTATGTGGCAGAGCCCTTTGAAACGGGTTTCGGCCACACCGTCGGCAATGCGCTAAGACGCGTATTGCTAAGCTCCATCGAAGGTGCGGCGATTAGCTCGATTCGCATCGAAGGTGTCGATCACGAGTTCCAGAGCATCGACGGCGTTGTAGAGGACGTCACAGACATCGTCCTCAATCTGAAAAAGATTAAAATTAAAAGCTCCCTGCGCGAAAATAAGCGCCTAATGATTGACGTTGACAAGCAGGGGACTGTCACTGCCGCCGATATTCAGCCCGACGCCGACATTCAGATTGTCAATCCCGAACAGGTAATCTGCACGCTCGACACAAAGCGCAGATTCGTGGCGGAAGTCGAAATATCGTGCGGTCGCGGCTGG
>ENA-ORSS01003626-ORSS01003626.1-human-gut-metagenome-genome-assembly--contig:-NODE-3626-length-12308-cov-5.400065_pt1 | contig 12308 bp, 9 predicted proteins | sample MGYA00241899_ERZ509162 | MGnify/ENA primary metagenome ERZ509162 (study PRJEB26280, sample SAMEA2338641) | human gut metagenome | biome: human gut; feature: human-associated habitat; material: faeces... | reverse complement strand
CCTTCCAATTTTCTTTTCATGCCCGCGGATGCGCCTTCTGATAGACGTCCTTGAGGTGCTTTTTCACAACGTGCGTGTAGATCTGCGTGGAGGAAATGTCTGTTGGAGGAATTTTTAAAAGAGAAAAATCTCCCTGGTATTCCAAAGAAAGCTCATCTGCGATCTGCTTGACATCCTCATCGCCTAATTCATCCCGCATAGCTGCTAAGATATGGCATTTAGAAGCGATCACCTCCGCATGTGACCATTTCCGAAAATCCGCAAGGGAATCGGCTCCCATCAGGAAATAAAATTCCGTATCAGGTTCTTCTGCCTTTAATTCATTTATGGTCAGATAGGTATAACTTAACCCGCCTTTTTGAATTTCTCTGTCTGTAACCGTATAATTGGGATGTCCCTGAATCGCTAATTTTACCATATCTAAACGGCTTTTGGCATCTAACATCTCACTGCTGTCCTTGTGTGGCGGACAATAGTTGGGGATAAAGAGTATTTCGTCCAGACCGTATTCTTTCCATGCACATTCGGCAATCTCTAGATGTCCGACGTGGATGGGGTTAAAAGAACCTCCCATAATCCCTGTTTTTTTCATGTGAACCTCTTATTTTGGTAATTCAATTTTTGGATCTTTTTTGGATGGACGGTAAAAAATCATTTTCTTTCCGATCACCTGAACGACTTCAGAATGCGTCCGTTCTCCAATTGCCTCTGCAATGATGTCCAACTTATCCAATAATGGATTTCTACTGTGTGCAGTATTCTTTTCGATGCTTACTGCGGTTTGGCCCTCGCTATGGAGGGTCAGGCTTACTTTTTTTACTCATTGTACGTTTTTAAGAAAAACACGGCAAAGATACGGATTTTACCCGGAAGGAGATGTATTTTTACAATTTTAAAAGTGTGTCAATGCAGGAATAAAGAAGAAAATAGTGAGACCGGTTACAGAAAAATTCCGTATATTTGCAATATGGCAAATGCGGAAAAAAACTTGTCTGTTGAAACTTTGCGTGGCATCGCTATCTTGTTGGTTGTGGTGGGGCATGTCGTCGGTTCCGGGCCTGGTGGGGGCATGAAGATTGATTTTCCACATCCGTTGCGCTATCTTTATGTGTGGATAGATTATATTCAGATGCCTCTGTTTACGGCTATTGCCGGCTGGGCTTATGCGTTGAAGCCTTTCTCCGCATCTTCCGGTTTTGGAAGTTTCGTCCGGAAGAAAGCTTTGCGTCTGCTGGTGCCGATGGCGGCGGTGGGCACGTTGTATTTTCTGGTACAGTATCTGATGCCGGGCACCAATAATAAAGGGGAGCTTAGCCAGATGTGGCGCATTTATGTATTCCCTTATACCATATATTGGTATCTGCCGTCGTTGTTCCTGATTTTTGTAGTGCAATGGTGGATGGACAGCCGGAAGTGGATGGACACTCCGGGCAAGTGGGCTGTTTGTTGCATGGCGGCGCTGATTCTCAGTAGGATAAATGATGTGTGGATTCTGCATGAGGTGCCCGACCTGTTCAGTTTCAAGGGTGCCTTGGGGCAATTGCCCTATTTCTTTGTCGGCGTGGCTTCCTGCCGTTTTGCTGTGCCGCTCTACAGTCGTCCGGCTGTCAGGCACGTCATGCTTGCAGTGGCGCTATGCGGGATTGCCCTGATACAGACAGTGTGGTTCTATCCCGGCAAATGCGCCTCTTTGAGCATGCTGCTTTATCCCGTGACGTTGATTCCTGCCTTGTTCCTGCTGCTGGCATCGAAGTGGCACAACCGTTTTTTTGTCTGGATAGGCAGTTATGCGTACAGTATTTATCTTTTTCATGGTTTCGGTACTTCCGGCGGGCGGATTATACTGAAAATGATGGGGATTGATGCGATTGTCCCCATCTTGCTGTCTGCAACTTTTATTGCGACAATCGGGCCGGTATTAGTAGACAAGCTGCTTGACCGCTCCGGGATGTTGCGGATGCTATTTTTGGGAAGGAAATGACGTTCTCAGTCTGTTGCGCACCCTTATCAGGAAACGCCGCAGCCACGGGAATGTTTCTCCCGACTTCAGGTTGTAGTACAGCGATTTGGATTCATAAATCATCTGGAACGTTTCCGTACAGAGTACCGGTTTCTTGGTCAGGCGGTTGATTTCTATGGCCTGCGGCATGGAACTTTCCACAAACAGCATGTAGTCGGTGGATGAACCGTATTCCTGGGCTTTGAAGGAGGCATGGCAGTTGGCGCGTTGGCGTGCAGCCATGTCCGGCAGGTCCAGCATGACGAGCTTATTGCATTTTACATGGTTCTTCTGGAGCCAGGCTTCCGTTTCCGGGCGGTATTTCTCCAAGCGTGAAGTGACCAGCGTGCCGATGGTGACTTTGGGAATGAATAGCGGAGGAGCGTTCAGCAGGAAATGACGGTATTTCTCGCCGTCGTCGTTCTCTTCCGGAGTGGGGTCTGCGCAAAGCACGCCGTCAATGTCCATACACGTTTTTTGCAGGATAGAGTGGTTCATGATGTTCCACTGGAAGAAACGGGGATAATCGACTATTTCAAAAAAGTAGTCTACGGAATTGATTTGTAGTGGAACTGCATAAATGACACAATATTTGACGTTGTATAAATGTTCTATGTCCTTCAGAAATTCGCGGCATTTCTTCATGGCATCTCCCGTGGCTATGCTATCATCCACAACCAATACATTATGTATATTGTTCATGTTGAAAGTTTTCCCCCGTTCTCCGGTCTGATAGATATGCCCGTTGCGGAAAGAGTCTATGTCCGTGACCGGCAGGTTCAGGTAGAGCGCCAGCAGGTTGGCGGGAAACATGCCACTGCGGGGCACGCCGACAATGAGGTCGAAATCCCGTGGCAGAATGCTGAGATGTTGCAGGATGCAATGGTTCAGGTCGTCTATGTTACGATAGTTCATGTAGCTTTCTCCTTCAAAAAATTATCGATTATGCCGTATATTTTCTTTACACTGTGTCCCCAGCTGTGGGTCTCGGCAAAGGCTATGCGCTGTTTGGCGAGCTCTTTGTCGTCAGCTTCGGTCACAGCACGGTCTATGGCCGAAAGCCATTCTTCCGGGTTGGTGGCCAGGTGCGTGTGGTCTGCGAATATGTGGCGCATGGTGTGGGTACTGGTTGCGACAGTGGGTTTACCCATAGCCAGATATTCGTCTATTTTCAATGGATAGTTACCGTCGGTAATGTCGTTCACCATTTGCGGATTGATGCAGACATCGTAGGCTGTGATGTAAGCGGGCAACTCGTCCACTTTTTTTTGCCCGGTGAAATACGCATTTTTCAAGCTGTGGATTCGGTGTTGGCGAAAACCGTCGTCTTCCGGTCCGGTGAACACAAAACTATAATCGGGACGCTGACTTATTATCTGATAGAGCAGTTCTCCGTCAAGGCGGGTACTGTTTATCGTACCCATATATCCGATGATAGGATGTGGAATATTTTGTACATCATCGGGCGTTCCGTACTCTTTGGCGGGGTTGTATAGCGTCAGGTTTACTCCGGTTTCGATGGGGTAGGTATGAGGGTTGTAGGCTTGCAGCTCTGCGGCAAAACGGGTGGAGTTTGCCAGAACAAGGTCGGCCGAAGCAGCCAGTTCCGGTTCAAGACGGGTGCCGTGCCTGCGCCAGTAGGCTTCGCCTATGACGTAGTCGCGCCGGTAATAGATGCTAACAGACGGATGGATATACTCCTTTAGATAGCGGCTGCGGTAAATGTCTGTATCGATAAGGTGGATGTAATTTTTGAAGTCGAGCGCGGCAGCCTGCTCTACAATCCATCGGGCTATGCGGGCATTGTTTTTTCTGTTGACGATATTGAAAAGCGGTGCAGGTAGGAAGTTGGCCGAGAACAACATGAAAGGACAGTCCAGCACCCACATGTTGGCGTTGATTTGCCGGAGCGGTGAAGTCTCTCCCTTGATGACAGCCATGCGCCGGATGTAGGACGGAGATTGTCTGTTCCCTCTCAGCCGGATGGAAATGTCCATCGGAGTGTTTATGTAGAGCACTCGGTTCTGCTTTGAAATTTCCAATGCAGTATTCTTGATGGTACTACCTATTTCGATGTCCCATGTTTGCAGGCTGGTGATGATGAAGTCTCTCATGATGTTTGCCGGTTACTGGTGAATACAGTGATATATCTTTACATATTCTTCTGCAGTGTGTTTCCAGGAGAACAGTTTTACACGTTCCAGACTGTAATTTACTTGTTGCTGATAGAGTGTCGCATCATTTTCCAGGCGTAGCAAGGCATCTGCTATTTTTTGCGGTTCTTGAGGATCGACTAAAATGGCACCTTTACCGGCAACTTCGGGCATTGCCGAAACGTTGCCCGTCACTACGGGAGTGCCGCAAGCCATAGCCTCCAGTATCGGAATCCCGAAACTTTCACGCAAGGAAGGATAGAGAAATGCAAATGCTGCATTATAAAGGGTTGCTAAATCTTTGTTGCCGATATATCCCGGATAATACAGATGTTCTTTTATCCCGGTGATTCCTTCTTGCTGAAGAAGCTGGTCGATATATTCTTCTTTTAAATCGGCAATGAGAAGGGGGCGTTTCGTTTGGGATGCTTTCAGATACAACGCGTATGCTTTCAGGGTACGTGCCGCATTCTTTTTGGGGTCTGTATTTCCAAGAAAGAAAAGAAAGTCCGGGTGCGGTATGTATTTCTGCACAATACTCTCATCGGGTGTTTCCTGCATCGTAAAGTAAGCGCTGTAGCCGTTGTAAACGGCTTTAATGACTTCTTTGGGAAGTTGCAGCGCTTCGCGTATGCGGGTACACTCGAACTGAGAAACTGTAATAATATTTCTTGCTTTCTTCAGGATGCGGGGAACAATCAGGCGACGGTAATGCCATCCCATTTCCTGATAGAAGGAAGGACTGCGATGCTGACGCGGCTCCAAATAGATAATGTCATGAAGCGTCAGCACCAAAGGGACGGGACACCATAACGGGGCTGTATTCGATGTACAATGCAGCAAGTCCGCTTTCAGCTTCCTGACGGCCTGGGGCAATGCTATCTGCTCCCACAAAGGATAAGTAGGGCAGCGAAGCTCAATGATATGGAGGTTTTCCGATTCTTCCAGGCACCAGTCCTCCCCCGGAGCAACGAATACGTAATATTCATTACCGTCTTTCCGCTTTTGCAGTTCTTTCAGTGTCTCCAGGATGACAAAGTCCATGCCATGCTTGTCTTTGCGGAAAATGCGTTGGGCTTCGATGGCGATTCTCATTTTGCTGCCTTTCTTTTCTTTTTCCGTTTAAAGATTCTTGTGATGTGGCTCATGGAAGAGGTGACTACCAATATGGGCAGAGACCAGAAAGCGCTCCGGAATTTGCGGCTGATTTCCCCTTCGGGCATGGCCATCAAAAAAGTGATGAATAAAACGGCTAAAAGTGCATACCATTTTGTAGCAAGCGGCCACTCCAGAAACGTCATTGCTACGGCACATATCGTGATATATAAGATGAGCAGGAAACGGGATGGAAGTAGCCATTGGAATAATTTTTCGCATAAATCCCACTTTCCTTGTAAGAATGCTATCGGAAATTGTTGCAATGCCAGTATGGAGCTGCGATACTGTGAGCCCAACCAGCGCTGGCGTTCTTTGCTGTACCCCGATGTATCGTCCGTCTTTTTGCAATAGCAGACTATTTCCTCCATGTATTCGGTATATATGTTTTCCTTCAGGAGTTCCATTTCTGCAGCTTTGGCCAAATCGCTTCCTGATAACCTGGGAGCGATTTCCTGGAACATCTCAAAATCAAACATCATGCCCGAACCGATGAGGGCAGAGGAGAATCCCAGTGCCGTATGTGCCTTGCGGAAGAGGTGGTTGTTGATTTCTTCGCTGGTGGCGTTTAATACGGCGATGTTGGTATTCAGGTTTTCCGTCATGCGGTGGGCTTGGATGGCATCGCAGCCGGAGTAGTAGGCATTGTTGAAAAGTTCTAATGCGTTGGGGACGATTTTGTTGTCAGAATTGAATATGGTGATGGCATCGTACTCATGAGGAGAATAGCGCTCCATGACCTGCTGTATGGCATATATCTTTGTGCAATGCTCTTTATCGGGCACGACAATGTTGACCGGCATCTGGAGCAGCGTAACCAAATCTTCTTCGGACAGTTGTGTGGCAGCCACTGCGATGTCGTATTTTTCTTTCGGATACGTCTGCGTGTCAAGGAAATGATTGATGGACTCTATCACTTCCTTGCCGTTTTTCAGCACAACAAAGAGGACCAGGAACCGATGTCGCTTGGGGGACGGTGGATAGGGATTCTTGTATTTCCGCAAGGAGGCCAATGCATAGATAAACAAGTAGGCTACGGGGATGGCCAGCAATAAGAAAAGAACCGCGTCCGTCATTTGCAAGGCATTGTTGTTCTCGTCCATCCACCAGTCGGGATTGAATATGGAAAAAATGTCGTTCATATATGTTTTCTATTTAATATTTTCTATTTTTTTGTTCTCAGTTTTTCTGTCAGCAGTTGGTCGATATGCTCCCCGTTAATCAGGACTGACAAAAATAAAATGATTATAAATCCTGTAGGGAATTGCCCGAAGAAAGCATTTCCATAGGCACTTATCATCATTCCGAAGATACCGCATGCAATGGCTGTGAGTATTCCGCGTAATTCGTTATTCTTGATTCGAAACATGATAAGATAGCAACCTCTTAACAATGCACTGACATATATGATAAGAAAAAGCACTAATCCTACAATACCGGTTTCCATCCATGTCTTGACATAAAAAGAATCATGGGGAATGAGTGTTGTGAGACGGGAACCATATTTTCTGGCTTCTACTCCTCCCAAGCCGAGTCCTTCTCCGAAAGGTTTGTATTTTAGATATTCAGCCAATTTTTTTTGATTTTCTTTGCGGACAATGTATGAGGCATCTTCTGTCGGTCTGAAAGCTGTACGCATACGCCTGATGGAAGTGTTGCTTTCACCGATATAGGTATGGGCGAAAAAAACATAAAAAAACAATCCGAAGAAGACTGTAGCTCCCATAAGTTTGATGTTTTTGCTGAGAAAAGTTAACAATATGATTCCTCCGATGGGGACAAACAATGCACCGCGGGTGCCGGAAATGAACAAGGCATATATGGCACACATGGCAATAATCGCATAATAGATTCTGATGGAGCGTTTTTTCATGAAGATGGCGGAAATACCGAACAGAATGGTGGCAAACCCCATGTTGGAGCCGAAATTTCCGGCATCTGTGAAAAAGGAAAAATAGCGGGTGACATCGGATAGAAGGTGTGTCTTGTACATTTCCGTTTCAATCAGCATGGTTGTTTCTGTCTCATCAAAACCTGCATATTTCTGGTAAATGGCTTTTGCCACGGCTGTCAGTGTGAATATGGACAAAAGAAGCATAATGACTCGCAACCGCTTGTAGGAGGTCATTGTTAAAACACTAATCAATGATACGACAAGAGTATTGTATATGGTTCCACGGGAGTAAACCCAAGCTTCAGTGAGTGCTGTTGGATTCAATATTTCTGCCGCAGTATATATGGCCCATATACAACCTCCGAACGTCAGAATGTTTTTGGCGTATTTCCATGCAATCTTACCTTGTTGGTGATAGGAATATATCAGGAGCGTCACAAGCAGGGTGACGGTTGCGACATCATACCAGACACTCAACCCACTGCCCTGCGTGTATCTGTACCAGGGAATGAAAAAGTAATTGAATGTGAATAGGAGACATACACCGACAAAAGGATTTTTTAATGCTTGTATTGCCATTATCAGTAAGAAAGGGAAAAAGCAAATGGAGGCAAAGATATACCATGCACCGGAGAGTAGGCTGTAGGTGATTACAGCCAACCCTATGATGAACACTGACAGTGTTGCTACGAAGGGAGATATACTATGTCCTTTAATACCCATTTGCATTTACTTTACAGCAGCAGATTTGGATGTTAACCCTAATTGTGCCAACCGGCTGAAGAAACTGTGGACCGGAGTATGAGGAGGCAATTCTCCGGTGAAGCTTTCAACCACTTCGCGGTCTGCATTGTTGAGATACATAAATAGAGGAGTTCCTTCCAATTCTTCCTTTAACGGTTTCAATCGGGTGTCGTCATCTCTGCCCCACAATCGGGCGGCGTTGGCTATCAGCAAATTGAAATCTGCCTTTTTCAATACCGGCATAGGTAGAGTTGCGGTACTGACAGCAGGATATTCCACTAAAATGATGTCCGGTATTTCTTCTGCTTCATTCAGAACCCAGAAGTCAGACAATTCTTGAGCTTGTACATATCCCTTGTTTTGGGTATCGAAATCGTGGTCGTATTTTACAAGGCGCACTTTCATACCCTCAGTTTCCCAATAATCAATGAAATATTTGGCAAGGAATGATTTTCCTTCACGTTTCTCCATGCTGAGCAGGTTTATGACAGTAGGACGGTCCGGATGCAGGTAGTTGTTCAATTGCCGGCAACTGTAGGCAGCGGCAAGCCGGTTGCAAGCCTTGAGGAATCCACGATACTTCAAGTTGCTTATACCATTGAATGCTGCAATGACAGAGAGTCCGGACAGACGTTTGCTGCGGTCCGGATCGCGGAGAGTGCGGTCTAACAATTCAATCAGCAGGAAGTAGCCGCTTATGAATATTAAACTGCCGAAGAATGCGGCAAGGATGTAGATAAGCCTTTTTCTGCCATTGTCTGTCAGCGGATACTCGGGTGATGCTATGACTTGCAGGTTGGCTGTCGTCATCTTGATGTTCTGTAAGCGGAGGTGTGCTTCGGCAAGGCCTGCTATCTGTCGGCGGTAATTGTCTTCGGCAATGCCCACGGCACGCTCTTTCCGCTTGATTTGGGTGCCTACGGGTGAAAAATCCCGGTATTGGTCGACAATTTCACGCTGGCGGTCAACCAATACTTTCACTTCAGCTTTGGCTTTTGCCTCATTGATGCATGCCGTCAGCCATTCTGTCACCATATCCTGAATGCCTACACCTTCTTTGGAAAAACTGTACTCATTCAAATTATCGGAGAGATGGCTTATCTTTTCTTCTGCCTTTTGCAGGGCTTCTTTTTCTTTTTGAAGTTTACTACTGTTCTGCTGACTTTGTTCTGTGGTGAAAATTTCCTGTTCGAGAATGCTTTGATTCAGGGTACTGACTTTTTCCAGCTCTTGCAACAAATTAGTATTTGTGCGTATAATCTTGGCACGTATATCCATTTTATTCTCTAACATCTGGCGCAAGGCGACCGCACTTCCATAGATTCGCTGGACTTCTTCCATGCGATCATCAGTACCATATTTAGTCAGAGCCAATGCTTTGGATTGTTCATTGTAGTTGATGACTTGTTTCTGAACACTATAGTCTGTCAAATCATCTTCTTCTGCAGTAAGTGCTTTTTTGGCTATGCGCACTTGCTCTTCAAAATAGGCGATAGCACTGTTCGTGGCACTGAACCGGAGTTGCTCATAAGCCTTTAACAGTTCATCTTCCAATATCTTGAGGGTGTTTTGCGTAATACCGGGATCGGAGGAGGTATATACCAATTCTATCAGGTCGCTGGTACCCAGTCGTTTAATGGTGATTGTGTTTAATGCGCTATAACTGTAATAAGGGTAGGGACGGTTGAATATGGAATAGACAAAATTACTGCTGTTCTCTTTCCGGTAATTCATCAGATTATTTGTAGTTTTATCCAAAGAGGAACGGTCTACCAAAGCCAGCACTTCTTTAGGAAGGATTTGGACGAGCTGCCTATAATGTTTGGCTTGAATGTACATGTTGTCTTTCCACTCATCACCGTATACGAGGCTGGTTGCAAGCAGACGTACCGAAACCTTTGCCAAAGTGTTCTTGGACTTGCCTATATTGATGATATTGTCGAAGGTACTGTTGATATTGATAAGCTGGCTTCCGTCCAGATTGGTGCTGTTGGTTACACCTGCATATAGACTGCTGTTTACCGTATAACTGTATGGCAGAAACTGTGTAAAGTATATGACCAATGCCGTAACAAGGAGGCTTCCCCACAATAACCAATAACGGATGCGGTAAAAGAAGCTTGCCAAAAATTGTACTATATTCATAATCGGTTTATTTGTCTGATATAACTTTTACATTAGTCAGCATCTCCAGTAATACGATAGAATTGTGTAAAGCTACACGACTCTGTTCATACGTGGTCACGGCACCAGTGCGGCGCGCACGTTCCAAAGAGAGTGAAATGATGTCAACGGTTCCTTGTATGAAGTTGTTTTCTGAGATTTTCATCTGTGCGTTATACAAGGCGGCCGTTTCTGCTTTGGCTTTTATAGTGGCTAATTGTTCGGTAACTGCATTGTAGGCTTCCAATACCTTTAGTCTCCGTTCTTCCATGACATCTTCTTGCATATATTGCAATTGTTCTATCTGATAGCGGTAGTCTTTCAGTTTCAGCGGTCGGTTGAACAAGTCTCCTAAAGTGATACCGACGCTGGCCCCGACATTGAAGTTGTGCTGGGCACTTGACATCGTTGTCTGGTACATAGGGGTGAACTCGTCACTGGCATTGCCTATAATATTATAGCGTCCGTAGGAATAGTTACCGTTCAGTCTGAAGTAGTTCCACCAGTTCCGCTTTTCTAATCTATATTGGTTCTTGACTTGCTCTACTTGGGATTGCGCTTTTTTTACTAATGCATTTTCTGTCACTGCATCAAGAAAGACAGATAGAGGGGGCAACTCTAACTTCTCAATATCTATTGATGTCTTCGGACTGATTAAACCCAATGTGTTGACTTCTATTTTCTTGTCCTCCATCTTGAGTTGCTCCAATATCTTGATGCGCTCCTCCCGTGTCAACTCCTGCTGCGCAGCCACAGACAAAGGTACCCCCAACAATCCTAAGAGGATTACACTGTAAATGATGGACGTGATATATCTTTTTATCATCTCTAAAGCCATATAATTCCTGTTATCTTTATTTTTATACATTCTCTTTCTGCACAAACGCCGTCAGCGTCTTGCACAGTATCTTCATGTCCAGCCAGAATGAAAATTCTTTGGCGTACTTAATGTCCAGTTGCTTGCGCTCTTCGGCCGACATCTTCCCGGCACCGCCTCGTTTCTCCACTTGCCACAGTCCCGTCAGTCCGGCGGGGGCCATGAAGCGCTCGATATATGCGTCGCTGGTCAGCAGCTCGGCCTCGTAGAGGGGGAGCGGGCGGTTGCCCACGATGCTCATGTCTCCTTTGAGGACGTTGAACAGCTGCGGCAGTTCGTCAATGCTGTACTTGCGGATGAAACGGCCTACGCGGGTGACGCGGGGATCGTTCTCTATCTTGACGAACGTATTCTGTTTTTCTTGGGCCTTCTTTTTAAGGAAATCTTCTTCGGAGATGACAAAATCGTCCGAAATCAGCAGGGTAGCCTCCTCTTCGGAAGTGCCGGTCAGGTCGTCGAAGCGGATATCGGGCTGCTCGTCCGTAAGCTCTTCTTCTATCTTATATTGGTTGAGGGCGTTCAGCTCTTTCAGGCGCTTGTCGGCATTGGTGTACATGGAGCGGAACTTCAGGAAGTTGAATATCTGGTAGTTGCTGCCCACACGCTGGGACTTGTAAATCACTCTTCCCTTGCTTTCCACGCGGATGGCTATGGCTGTCGCGATGAGTATGGGAGACAGCACAATCAGTACGGCAACGGCAAAAAGGATGTCGAAGATACGCTTCCACATAGGCAGGTGGAAGGTGTTGAATATCTTACGGTGTGACTGGCTGAATTCCTGCAACTTATGCTCCTTGCGCAACTGGAGGAATTTCGTCATTTGCTGGAGGCTCTCTTCGCTGGCCATGGGGGAAAGGGTGTTGTTGACACCTGCCTGCAGATAGAGCTTGCGGTGTTCCTTCTGCAGTCCTTCGGTGATGAGGATGATGTAGACACGGGGGAAGCGCTTGTGCAGGAAAGTGATGTTCTGGCTGTCCTTTTGAGGGGTGCTTTCTTCGTAAAGAATGGATGTGTTGTACCGTTCGCGGATACCGTCGATGACTTTCGCCGCTTTGTTGCAGGATGAAACAGCCATGAACATGCCTCCCGTAATTTTGCTCAAGTGGTCGATGGTGACGCGGTTGCTACCTATGTAGATATAATATAACATATCCATTGATTTTGTCGTTTAGAGAAATTTCTTGATACGGGCCTTCAGCTCCATAGGATTGAAAGGTTTCAGTATGAAATCCTCGGCTCCGGCTTCGAGCAGGTTGATGCGCTCGGTGGTACTTTCTTCACTGGAAAGCATGATGACGGGTATGTCTTTGAACAACTCATTAC
>ENA-ORSS01003624-ORSS01003624.1-human-gut-metagenome-genome-assembly--contig:-NODE-3624-length-12319-cov-2.529110_pt1 | contig 12319 bp, 14 predicted proteins | sample MGYA00241899_ERZ509162 | MGnify/ENA primary metagenome ERZ509162 (study PRJEB26280, sample SAMEA2338641) | human gut metagenome | biome: human gut; feature: human-associated habitat; material: faeces... | reverse complement strand
GCGGACAGAGAAAACAATCTGTCTGGCAGTTTCCCCTTCTTTAAAAGTATATGGGATTCCTGGACGAGCGAGGCTTTTTGAAGTCGTACAGCGCGTGAAAGAGGTCAATCAGGAGAGATCGCAGAAGCTGCCGAAAAGAATGTTTGAGGGAAGCTCCTGTTTTTCGGACGAACTGAAGGAACACCCGGAGCTTTCCGTCACTTATGTGACAGCAAAGCCACGAATGGCACTCTATATGAAATACAGTACACAAATTTACGACATTTATCTGAGATATATTGCGCCGGAAGATATGCATGTGTACTCCATCGATGAGGTTTTTATGGATGTGACGCATTATCTGAACACCTATCATATGACGGCAAAGGAGCTTGCGTCAAAGATGATTCTTGATGTGATGCAGGAGACCGGTATTACCGCCACAGCAGGGATTGGAACCAATCTTTATCTGTGCAAGGTGGCGATGGACATTGTGGCGAAGCATGTCGCACCGGATGCAAATGGAGTGCGCATTGCAGAACTGGACGAGATGACTTACCGGAAACTTTTGTGGAGCCACAGACCGCTGACCGATTTCTGGCGGGTAGGACATGGCTACCGGAAAAAGTTAGAGGAGGCCGGACTTTACACGATGGGAGACATTGCACGATGTTCCATAGGTGAAGAATGGGATTATTATAATGAAGAACTGCTTTATAAAATGTTTGGGATCAATGCAGAGCTTCTGATCGACCACGCATGGGGGTATGAACCGGTCACGATTGCGGATATCAGGGGATATAAGCCGGAGACAAACAGTATCGGTTCCGGTCAGGTGCTACACTGTCCTTATGATTTTGAAAAGACAAAGCTGATCGTCCGCGAGATGACGGATGCACTGGTGTTAGACCTTGTAGAGAAACAGCTTGTGACAGACCAGATTGTACTCGATATTGGTTACGATATTGAAAATCTGACGAACCCGGATATCCGGAAAAAGTATCATGGCGAGGTAAAAGCAGACCGATATGGAAGATTCGTTCCGAAGCATGCCCACGGAACAGCAAATCTGGATACAAAAACATCTTCTACAGCAAAAATCATGGACGCCGTTTTAGATTTATATGAGCGCATTGTGGATAAGAATCTTCTGGTGCGGCGTGTTTCTGTCACAGCGAACCGTGTTGTGGATGAGCATATGGTATCGAATGAGACAGAGTTTACACAGATGGATTTATTTACCGATTATCAGGCACTGGCAGAGAAACAGAAGGCAGAGCAGGCGAGAATGGAAAAAGAGCGCAGACTGCAGGAGGTAATGCTCTCCGTGAAGAAAAAGTATGGTAAAAATGCGATGTTAAAAGGAACCAATCTGCAGGAGGGTGCAACTATGATAGACAGAAACAACCAGATCGGCGGGCATCGTGCCTGAATTTTTTGAAAGTATTTTTTTTGTATAGAAGCAGGCAGAATTTCGAACAAGACAGTGATCCATGCGTTCAGAGGCACATTTTTTGTTTGAAGCAGGAAACGCAGACCGTAGAGAGTCAAGGAAAGGAGAAAGCGGATGACGGAAAGCGAAGAAAAATATGGGGATATTCTGAATTTACCTCATCATCAGTCAAAAGTTCATCAACAGATGTCGATTTATGACAGGGCGGCGCAGTTTTCGCCATTTGCTGCATTGACCGGACATGAGGATGCAATCAAAGAAACAGCGAGACTGACAGAAGAACAGGTGGAACTCGATGAAGATAAGCAGGAAGAACTGAATGAAAAATTACAGACATTGATTGCGTATGCCACAGAACATCCGACAGTGTCAGTAACTTATTTCAAGCCGGATGACAAAAAGACCGGAGGAGAATATGTGACTGCCACAGGGATATTTCAGAAATTCCGTGACTATGAGAGGACAATCGTGCTGGAAGACGGAACAGATATTGAATGTGACAGGATCGTTGAAATCAGGGGGATTTAAAAAGGAAATAGAGGAAATCTTTTTTATAAATAATAGCAATGTATATTCGTATAAAGCATAATATCCTGCAGGATGTGCAGAAGTATGGTACACGGAGGTGTCTATGGAAAATCCGAAAGAGCGTATTGAAGATATTTTAAAAAGAAATCCTTATCTTGACGCAAAAGAATCTTTTTTTGCAAGCAGGGGAGAGAATGACTGGCAGGCAATCAAGCGGCTATGCTACTTTTTATACAGACATCACAAGGTGCTGCCAATTATTCTTGTGGATGAATATGACACACCATTGCTCGAAGCGTATACGCAGGGGTATTGGCATGAGATGATCGCCGCATGCAGACAGATATTTCATAATGCATTTAAGCAGAATGATTTTTACAGCCGCGCGATTATTACCGGAGTAGCAAGAATTTCTAAAAATTCGTTGTTTTCGGATCTGAATAATCTGGAAGTAGACACAGTTACCTGCGACGCATATGCAGATTGTTTCGGGTTTACAGAGCAGGAAGTAATGGATGCACTGAAATGTCAGAATTTGGATAAGATGCGGGATGTGAAGGATTTGTACGACGGCTTTATTTTTGGCAAACAAAAAGATATGTACAATCCGTGGTCAATCTGCAATTATATCAGGCAGGGAGAACTTATTTCTTATTGGACGAATACGAGCAGTAATAAACTAATTGGTGATATCATCAGAAAGCATCTTGTCGGGCGAAAATATGAGATCGAACAGTTAATGTCCGGTGAAAAAGTGCATAAGGAAATCAACGAGAACATTACATTTCAGTATCTGGATGGCGATGAGAACAGTTTGTGGTCACTGTTATTATCTGTTGGTTATATTAAGGCTGAAAATGTGGTGCACAAAGTGGATACCATTGAGTGTGATGTGTCAGTTACGAATAAAGAAGTTATGGCAATGTTTCGTACAGAGATTCTTGGAATGTTTCATAATGGATTTTCCGTATATAACAGGTTTGTGAAGGCTCTGTTGGAGCATAATATAGAAGATATGAATGATTATCTGTCAGAGATTGCATGCACCTCCATGAGTTATTTTGATGTTGGAAATGAAAAAGAGGCACGCACGCCAGAGAATTTTTATCATGGTCTGATACTTGGACTGATTGTAACACTTAGGGACAGGTATCGTATTGTTTCAAACCGTGAGAGTGGACGGGGCAGATATGATATTGCAATGTATCCGTTAGAGAAGAATCAGGATGCATTTCTTATGGAATTTAAGGTTTGGGATAAGAAGAAAGAAAAAAATCTGGAAGAGACAGTCGAAAGTGCGTTCCGGCAGATAGAAGAAAAAAAATATGTGACAGATCTTGTCACAGCAGGAATCAACGAAGAACGTATTTATAAGCTTGGTTTTGCATTTGCAGGAAAAGAAGTACTTGTGAAGGAGAAAATATAGCTTTTTTAGAAAATAAAATCTGTGATGATAAAAAATATTGACATCTTGTGAGAAAAAGTATAAAATAACTAAAAACCTATCGGATAAGTATGAAATGAAAATTCTATCCGACGGAATGACAGGAAAAGAGGAACACGAAAATGGAGCATATCACAAGAGAAGAAGCATTTGCATTATTAAAAAAATACAACAAAGATCCTTTTCACATCCAGCATGCACTGACTGTGGAGGCAGTGATGAAATGGTATGCAAAAGAGCTGGGCTATGGCGATGACGCAGAATACTGGGGCATTGTAGGTCTGCTCCATGATATTGATTTTGAACTTTATCCGGAAGAACACTGTATCAAAGCACCGGAACTTTTGCGCGAGGGTGGAGTCGGCGAAGACATCATACATGGCGTGGTTTCACATGGCTATGGAATTACCGTGGATGTTGCTCCGGAGCATGAGATGGAAAAAGTATTATTTGCAGCAGACGAGCTGACCGGTCTGATCTGGGCGGCAGCTTTGATGCGTCCGTCGAAAAGCACAAAAGACATGGAATTGAAATCCCTGAAGAAAAAGTATAAGAGCAAAGGGTTTGCCGCAGGCTGCTCCAGAGAAGTGATCGAGCGCGGAGCAGAGCAGCTTGGCTGGGAATTAGACAAGCTGCTCACAATGACTTTGGAAGCAATGAAAGCTACGGAAGATGAGATCAATGCAGAGATAGAAAAGTAAAAGAAACAGAGGTTTGGAAGAAAACATCCGAACCTCTATTATTTTGCAATAAACAGAACGCCAAGCGTACCGGGACCGCAGTGGCTTGACACGACACCACCGGCCCTGGTTTCTAATATCTCATGGAAAACACCGAGGCTTTCCAGATACGAGCGGACGGATTCCACCGTTGCAGCGTCACAGCCGGAATGTGTGATGAATACGCGGTCAGGTCTGGCTGCTTTTAAATCAGTTTCCATATCTTTTACATAGGACATGATAACAGAATTGATCTTTCCGCGGTATTTTTTTGTCGCATCCATAGCACCGTTTTCTACCACGATTTTTGGATGCAGCTTTAAGACACCGCCGGCCATGGCAGCAACAGCGTTACAACGTCCGCCACGGTACAGGTAGGTGAGGGTATCCACGACAAAGCTTGCTCTGACATTTGGTTTTAAAGTTTCCATGACAGAAGCAATTTCGGATGCAGAGTGTCCGTTTTTTGCCATAATGGCAGCTTCTATCACAAGAAGTCCGATTCCGGTGGAGAGATTTGCGGAATCAATCACGGTGATCCGGTTTTCTGCTTCTAGTTCCCCGGCAGCAAGACGCATGACATTGCCGGATGTTGACATACTGTTTGAGATGGAAAAGCAGACAATCTCGCATCCTTCTTCCACATAAGGGCGAAAAAGTTCAATCGTTTCTGCCAGAGACGGGGCGGAAGTTTTTGGGGTTGTTTTATGCTCATCGGACCAGGAGTAAATCTCATCCGGTGTAATTGTTTTTCCATCTTCAAATTCCTCATCTCCGAGAAGAATATGAAGCGGGAGAATATCGATATCGTATTGTGCAACTAATTCTGCTGAGAGGTCGCATGTGCTGTCTGAAATTATTTTTACCATATTAAAAAAGTCCTTTCTGTGAAAAATATCCTATTTCTTCGCCCAGCCAAAATAGCAGCATATGAATCAAAAAAATAATCCAATAGGCTTTCGAAAAATAGTCTGCGAATGAGTTTATATGTCTCCAATTAATAAAATCCAAAAGAATCATTCCAATGGGATTTATTGAAATTGTAAGAAGAGATGCCAGGAAAGCCAGTATGACTCGTATTATCCGCTTAGTTTGTGAAGAAATAATGGTTGCTCGCCCAATTTCAAATACACATATTCCCCATATTAAAATCATAACGAACACTGCCGGCAGAAGCAGAAAAAATAGAAATGGAAATATAAAATATATGACATTTAAGATCAAAAACAGGAACCAGTATATGGAAAAGGGAGTCAGATTTACTTTCATAATGTTCTTCTCCTGACATAAATACAGAAAATTGCGAAGCAACACTTTATTCTATAGTAACATAAAATATTCTGCACGACATACACAAAAATTTAATTTTTCATGAAAAAGTTATTAACGAGTATTGTCTGTACAAATTCCCACATGAAATTACAAAAAAATAGAATAAACAGTATATAACAGTTGACAACAGATATGCACTGTTATATACTGTTTGCTGTAAAGAGATATAAGATTGAAAATTGACATTTTTAATCTGGAAATTGTGCTGGCGCACAAAGTTCCCTGATTTATGAAAAGCCGCTGAAACGGCAGAATGAGAGGAAGTATGCATATTATCTTAAATCATTCCTCCATGGTTCCGATTTACGAACAGCTCATGGAGCAGATAAAATCAGATATTATTCAGTCTGAATTAAAAGAAGGAGAGGCACTTCCGTCTGTGAGGACGCTCGCAGGGGAGCTTCGGATCAGTGCGCTCACAGTAAAAAAAGCTTATGACAAGCTGGAAGAAGAGGGATTTGTTACAACCGTTCATGGAAAAGGAACGTATGTGTCAGCTTCGGATAAACAGCTTGCACTTGAAGCAAGGCAGAAAGCGATAGAAGATGACTTCGATAAAGTGATCGACCGGGCACTTTCCATGGGAATGAAGAAGGAAGAAATATCTGAGGTTGTAAAACTGATTCTCGATGAGAAGTAAAATCGGTAAGAAACTTTTGAAATAGATATGACACAATCATGAAATGCTTGATGAGGTATTTGCTTCAGATTGATGTAAAAAGTCAGACAACAGAACATAAAAAAGAAAGGCGGAAATTGTATGATAACAATGCAAAATGTCCGGAAAACATATGGAAACTTTATATTTGAAATGTCAATGGAACTGCCGGAAGGACAGATACTGGGGTTGATCGGGAAAAACGGTGCAGGAAAAAGCACTGCGATCAAGCTGATCCTTGGACTCTGCCGGGCAGATGAGGGCAGCATCAGGGTATTTGGTCATGAGAGTAAGGAATTGCCGGAGACACTCAGACAGGAGATCGGAGTTTCTCTTGCAGAATCCGGATTTTCCGGGGAACTGACCGTAAACGATGTAAAACATATTTTAAAAAAAATGTATCATTCGTTTGATGAAAACTATTTTATAAAACAGAGTGAAAATTTAAAACTTCCGATGAATAAGAAAATCAAAGAATTTTCAACCGGAATGAAAGCGAAACTCCGCGTGCTGACAGCTATGACACACCATGCAAAGCTGCTGATCATGGATGAGCCGACAGCTGGACTGGATGTGGAGGCGAGAAACGAGATTTTAGATATGTTACGGGCTTATATTGCAGAGGATGAGAGCCGAAGTATACTTATTACATCCCATATTTCCACTGATTTAGAATCCCTATGTGATGAACTTTATCTGATACATGATGGAAAACTCATTTTGCATGAAGCAACAGATGCAATCTTAGAGCAGTATGGCATTTTAAAGGTGAGTGAAGAACAATACCGCACGCTTGATCAAAGCTCTATTTTAAAAGTGCAGAAAGAAAATTACGGCTATGCATGTTTTACGAATGATAAGAAGTTTTATCAGGAAAATTATCCGCAGATTGCAGTGGAAAATGGAGGGATTGATGAGCTGATTCTTATGATGACAGGAGGGTACAGATAATGGCAGGTTTATTGGAAAAAGATATTCGGTTATTATGGGGAACAAAACAGACACTGGTAATTTTGTTTGCAATTGCAGTTGCAGTCGCATTTTCCGGCAACGGAAATTTTATCATTGGATATCTGCCGTTTGTGGTAGAGATGATTGCAATCAGCACGATTGCGTATGACGAGATGGATCATGGCTATCAGTTTTTATTGACACTGCCGATCAATAAAAAAACCTATGTAAGAGAAAAGTATCTGCTTTGTGCCGGAGGAGTAGTGGCAGTCTGCCTGTATCTGGTGTCAAAAGTGGTGCGTGGTATACCGGTTGTTGTGGCAGAAGATATGCTGACAGCCGCAGTGATTTTGCTAATCATTCTTTTGATCAGTTTTTTCATGATTCCGGCGCAGATTAAGTTTGGCTGTGAAAAGAGCCGGATTTTGACATTAGGAATGATGGGAGTAATTGCTGCGATTGCATATCTATGTGAGGTCGTGTTCGGAAAAGAACGGTTGTATCAGGCGCTGACCGTGATAGACAATATGAATGTGGCAGTTCTGGCTGGTAACATCATTGGGATCACACTGCTGACACTGTTCATTTCGTATCAGATCAGCAGGCGTATTATGGAAAAAAAGGAGTTTTAACAGGAATTAACAGATGATTTTTGCACCCATTTGGAAAAAAAGATATACTCATAGTATCAGGCTAAGAGGGGACATGAGTTCGTTTTTGTGTAATTGTGGTCACAGAAAAAGGAGAAGAACATGGATGAATTACAGCAGGAATTATTCAAATTACAGGATTTAAAATACAGAAATTTTCACAGTAAACTGATGCCGGGGATTGATAAGGAGACGATCATCGGGATCCGCACACCGGTACTGCGGAAATTTGCGAAAGAATTTGCAAAAACGGAAGCAGCAGAAGCTTTTTTGCAGGAGCTGCCACATACCTATTATGAGGAAAATAATCTTCATATGCAATTGATTTCAGATATCAAAGATTATGAGCGCTGTCTGGCAGAAGTGAAACGTTTTCTTCCATATATTAATAACTGGGCGACCTGCGATATTCCAAGACCAAAGTGCTTCGCAAAGCATAAAACCGAGCTTCTTCCTGTGATAAAAGAATGGATTGCATCCGGGGATACCTATACAATCCGCTATGGAATCGGAACACTGCTGAGCTTATCTGGACGAGGATTTTAAACCGGAATATATAGAACTTGTGGCATCTGTGCAGTCGGAAGAATACTATGTCAATATGATGATTGCATGGTATCTTGCAACGGCACTGGCAAAACAGTGGGATGCAACGATCCCATATCTGGAAGAACGAAAGTTATCACCGTGGGTGCATAGAAAGACGATTCAGAAAGCGGTGGAGAGCTATCGCATCACAGATGAGCAGAAAGTTTATCTGAAAACACTGCGTGAAAACTGCTAAGACTAGTACATCGTTTTGTAAATAACAGAGCTAATAACTTGTATGAATTTCCATCTGCGTTATTGATTCAGTTAATTTTTGAACGCTGTACTGGAACTGATAAGGGCAGATTCATGGGGCTAAAAGAAATTTATATTCGGAGAGTTGTGGAAAGAGAACATGAAAAAATCACAGGAAAACGATGAAGAACAGAAATGGGATAAATTACTACAGATTCACACAACCGGACGTGACGATTCCAATTCGGATCAGTACCGGTATCCGTATGAACCGACGCCATATACAGTGTTAGAGCGGCTTGCTAATTCCGGGCTGCTTTGCAAGGAAAATACACTTTTAGATTATGGCTGTGGCAAAGGCAGAGTTGATTTTTTTCTCTCTTATCAGACACGCTGCCACACGATCGGTGTGGAATATAACGAGCGGATTTATGAGAAAGCGATAGAAAACAGAGAACAAGGGGCTGCGGCAGGGCGGACAGAATTTGTACTAGCAGATGCAGTGCAGTTTTCAGTTCCGGCAGAGGTAGACCGGATCTACTTTTTTAATCCATTTTCGATAGAGATATTAAAGAAGGTTTTAGCGCGCGTGTTGGAATCTTATTATGAGAATCCGAGGGAATTGCTCTTGTTCTTTTATTATCCTTCGGATGAATATATTTCTTATTTAATGACAGTAGACGAACTTATCTTTTCCGATGAAATCGATTGCAAAGATTTGTTTCCGGGGGAAAATAAAAGAGAGCGGATTGTGGTGTTTGAGGTTGGATAACTACAGTGTGATTTGCAGTTTCGATACAGTCAGTATCCGTGCAGCAAATATGGCGATTGACATATCCAAAAACAGAAATGGAGGATTTATGTTAGCATCATTATCACTTATTTTTATTGTAGGGCTTGCAATGGGAGCCATTTGCCAGAAACTGAAGCTGCCACGGATCATCGGAATACTCGTCACCGGAATTGTGTTGGGACCGTATGTGCTCGATGCGGTATCTCCGGCGGTGGTCGTTCCAAGAATGGTAACTCTTATGGAGAAAAAATATGGCACAGAGAAAGCAATTCCACAGATGATCATGGCGGGCGTATCGTGTGACGATATTTTTGTGATTGTATTGTTTACAACATTTCTAAGTATTGCGCAGGGTGGTCATGCCAATGTACTTGATTTTGTAAATATTCCGGTGTCAATCGTACTTGGTATAATTTTAGGCGCAGGTTATGGACTGTATCTTTTCTTTGAGATGACATATGCGAGAAAACACTGCGTGCGTAACAGTATAAAAGTAATCATTGTTCTTGGATTTTCCTTTTTACTGGTATCAGTGGAAGGATGGCTGGAAGGAAAAATTTCCTTATCAGGACTGCTTGCGGTGGTCGCTATGGCTTGTGTGATTAAAATGAAAAGCCCTGTATTTGTGTCAAAAAGGTTGTTGGAAAAGGAAAATTAAAAAAGATTTTTAGAAAGTATTTTGGCGGAAAGTGTGTTATATTGATTTCAGATAAAAGAAAATGACAGGGGTATCCGGAGATGATCAGAAAAGCAACAGAAGAAGATTTGTCGCGCATCGCAGAAATTTTTGTATTTAATAACAGAATCAATTATTTCCCAATTTTTAAGCAGGAAGAGTATTCATTTGGAGAATTGCAGGTTGTATCCATGATAGATCATTATTTCGGAAAAGGGGAAGTTCTGGAAAATCTGTATGTCGCCGATGAATGTGGAATTGTGAAAGGATTTATGGAAATCCATGGAACAGAAATCCGTAAATTGTATGTCGATCCATGCTTTCAAAGTGGTGGAATTGGAAAGAAATTAATAGAGCATGCAATTTCAACTTTTGATGTTGATCATTTGTGGGCGTTGGAGAAAAATACGAGAGCGATTGCATTTTATCATCGTCACGGATTTATGGAAAATGGAGAAAAAGAATTGGAAGAAGGCACGACAGAGTATATTGCAAAGTTGATAAGGGTGGAAGAAAATGTGCAGTTGGACGAGAAACCAATGCATAGAAAAATAATGAGAGAGGAGGTATAAGAGAAAAAATGGTAACAGATTACTTTGACGTAAAATTAGAAACAAAAGATCTTATTTTAAAGAAAGCAGAATTTGAGGACTGGAAGACAATTTATTATAACCTGTGGAGACACAAGGAGAGCGCAAAGTATATGCTCTGGCAGCCGACAGAGACAGACGAAGATGCAAAAGATCGAATGAAGCGCACGATTGCATTTGAAGAAAAACCGGAGAATAAGTATGCGTTATTTGTGTATTTAAAGAAAACGGGTGAAGCAATCGGTTTTGCAGGTATGCGTGAGTTAGAGCCGGGTATTTATGAAGAGACAGGCATTGCACTTGGACCGGAATTTGTGCAAAAAGGATATGGGCGACAGATACTTACGACACTTCTTGAGGAGGCGGGAAAACTGGGAGCAAAAGAATTCCATGCCTGCAACCGTATAGGCAATGCTGCGTCCAGAGTGTTACAGCTGTCATGTGGATTTGTATTCGATTCACTGTCAGAAGAAAAGACAGATCCAAGAACAGGTGAAACGTATGTTTTGGAGAACCATATTTACAGGTATTAGAAAGAAGGAAGGAAATGTATTTTGGAAGATTGAATGAACAGAATGTAGAGCAGTATATTGACTATTTAAAGCTTGCGATGCAGCAGGAGCCGGATATGATGACGGTGGAAGAGATAGATGAGGAAGGAATCAGGACAAGGCTTCGGGATTCATTTTATGAAAAGTCTGCATCAATTCTTGCGATGGAAAACAATCAGGTGGTAGGAAGAATTGAGTATCATTTTTATGGGTGTATTCAGGGTGGATATCGCATGGCGTATGTGAATTGGGTATATGTTTTACCGGAATACCGGCACAGCGGCGTTGCCCGGAAGCTGTTTGCAGAGTTTGAAAAAGACTGCGAAAAGCATGAAATCCATCAATATTATCTGATCCGTGCTACCAACGAGAATGCCGACAGATTTTACAAAAAATTCGAAAATGTGCAGTTGGACGAGGAACCGATGCTTCGGAAAATATTAAAAGACAATTGACAAGTGGTTACCATTGGTTATATGATGTGTATATAACCAATGATAACCACTTTTATATACAGAAGGGAGCGCGTTATGTCCACAAATCCAACGAAACGAATCGAAGAGATCGATCGGAGACTGGAAGAACTTCCAAAAGGAACCCTGACCTATAAGAAGATCAATGGCAAAGAACAGCCGTATATCCAGCGGACGATTGACGGGAAATCGGTGAGCCATTATGTAAAACTGACCGAGCGGGAGCAGGTGTTCATGGAATTTGAGGAGCGCACAAAGCTGCAGGAAGAGAAAAAGCATCTGACAGCTTATGCAGAGGGACTGAAGGACATTCTTAAGCACAATCCATATCTCTCTGCCAAGGTGGTGATCGGGTATCAGGATTTTGAAGACTTTACCTGTGGACAGCAGTTTTATGTAGATAAGACGCATTTTATCACTGAGTGGATCAGGGAAGGAACGAAGATCACATTGATCACCAGACCGAGAAGATTCGGCAAGACAACACTGCTCAGTACGGTAAGAATGTTTTTTGATCCAAGATATGCAGAACATCCGGAATATTTCAGTAAGCTGCGGGTATGGCAGGATGAAAGAAGCCGTAGTATGTTCGGAAGCACTCCGGTGATCTCCACAAGCTTCGGAGGCTGCAAGGGGATAGATTATAAGCAGTCTATCCGGGGAATGATGGGACAATTGAGAACAATGTATGGACATCATGAATATTTACTCGACAGTCCCAGACTCTCGGATAGAGACA
>ENA-ORSS01003623-ORSS01003623.1-human-gut-metagenome-genome-assembly--contig:-NODE-3623-length-12328-cov-2.866047_pt1 | contig 12328 bp, 7 predicted proteins | sample MGYA00241899_ERZ509162 | MGnify/ENA primary metagenome ERZ509162 (study PRJEB26280, sample SAMEA2338641) | human gut metagenome | biome: human gut; feature: human-associated habitat; material: faeces... | reverse complement strand
CAATGAACATTCGCCTGATAGACCACGTTATTGTTTGTGAGGATAAGTTTTACAGTTTTGCCGACGAAGGGCTGCTCTGAATAAATTTATTCTTATCTTTGCAATACATATTAATAAGGAAAGCCCTATGGAAAAATTTAAAATAGAAGAAAAGATCGTAGCCATGCTAAAGACGGTGTACGATCCTGAGATTCCGGTAAATGTATATGATCTTGGACTGATTTATAAGATAGACGTCTCAGACAATGGGGAAGTGGCGCTTGATATGACTCTGACTGCTCCCAACTGTCCGGCAGCCGATTTCATCATGGAAGATATCCGCCAGAAAGTAGAATCGGTGGAAGGAGTGACATCTGCCACTATCAACCTTGTGTTCGAACCGGAATGGGATAAAGATATGATGAGTGAGGAAGCAAAACTGGAACTCGGATTCCTGTAAATTTATAGCTCAAAATATAAAACTGATAACTCTAAACTCAAAACTCATGAAGAACGTTTATTTCCTTTCCGATGCGCATCTTGGTTCCCGTGCCATAGAACATGGACGTACACAGGAACGGCGCTTGGTGAACTTCCTCGACAGTATCAAGCATAAAGCTTCTGCCGTTTACCTGTTGGGAGATATGTTCGATTTTTGGTATGAATTCCGGTTAGTGGTTCCCAAAGGATACACCCGCTTTTTAGGAAAGCTCTCCGAACTCACGGATATGGGAGTGGAGGTACATTTCTTTACCGGCAACCATGATATCTGGTGTGGGGATTATCTTTCTAAAGAATGTGGAGTGATTATTCACCGTGAAGCATTGACTACCGAAATATACGGAAAAGAGTTTTATCTGGCTCACGGTGACGGACTGGGTGACCCGGACAAGAAGTTTAAGTTGCTGCGCTGGATGTTTCACAGTACAACACTTCAGACACTGTTTTCTGCCATCCATCCCCGTTGGAGTGTGGAATTGGGCTTGACGTGGGCAAAACATAGCCGCGAAAAGCGGGTGGACGGCAAAGAACCGGATTACATGGGGGAGAATAAGGAACATCTGGTACTTTATACAAAAGAATATCTGAAGAGTCATCCTAATATCAACTTCTTCATTTATGGCCATCGTCACATTGAACTGGATTTAATGTTGAGTGCTACTTCCCGTGTGCTGATTCTTGGAGACTGGATTAACTATTTCTCCTATGCGGTATTCGATGGGGAGAATCTATTTTTGGAAGAGTATATAGAAGGAGAAACACAAGTTTGATTCTTATTCCATTAAAAAGTGGAAATTCCGATTGATATAAGGTTTCTTGAAGATAGATAGAAACCGGAAAAAGTCAAGACCACGTCTTCAGATTTATTCTATTCTTATGAAATGAATCTGAAGACGTGGTCTTGATGTATTTAGTTGCCCAACTTGAATACTACAGAGGCGTATCCTCCCAATTTCAAGGTGTAACTGTCGCTGTCTGTATTTTGTTGAGCTTCGCCATTCACAAACAATACTTTCTCAATCTTGTCTGTCAGCGGAAGTAGCATGGCCGTTCCGCCGAAATTATGGATGACAAGCAGTTTCTCGTTGTCCTTGGTCATATACCAGGCGGCAATCGGCTTATAGTCTTTCTCCTGTGATTCGTTGTAGACGGAATGTTTGGTCATATTTCCTTCTGCCAGTGCCGGATAGGTGTTGCGCAATCGGGTGAGGGAGAAATATATGTTCAGAAGTGAATGGGTATCGGCTTGTTGGTCCGCTACCGTTTTCACATTTTTCGAAACGGTGGCATCCGTCTTGTCTGTGTAGTTGGTAGTGTAGCTATCTCCCCATAGCATCGGGCTGCGCACATATTCGTCTCCGTTATCCTTTGTTCCGTAAAGTCCCAGTTCTTCACCGTAATAGATGTAAGGATGTCCGGCGGAAGTGAGTAAGACGGCGGCGGCCAGTTTGCATTTGTCGGCGGATTTACCCAACTTGGACGATGTACGGTCTTCGTCATGGTTACTCAGTTTCGTTGCTTCGATGTAATCGCTTCGATAGTTGGCGTATTTCTGTTGGTAAGAAAGGATGTCTTTGGCAAAATAACATCCGGTACTATTATTGATTCCCCATTCCAGACGATACCAGAAGGAAAATTCAAAAAGGGCGGGCAGACCTTTATAATAAGGAGCTACTTTATCGTATTCCGATAACACTTCGCCTATCATATAGAAGTCGTCCGTATGTCCTTTTTGTTTGTAATAGGCGTTCATATCTTCATAGAACATTTTCAGGAAACGAGGATTTTCTTCGCTGGTCTCACTGTGGTAGATGTGCTTCACGGCGTCGAGGCGGAGGCCGTCCACACCACGGGCGATCCATCCTTTGGCGGCGTCTGCTATTGCCTGATATGCCGGTGATTCGCCTGCCTGGTCTACAGGGCCGTAGTTAAGGTCGGCAAACCAGTCGGTGCAGAAATGAGAATGGAAATAGGTGATCTGCTGGCTGTCGAACATGATGTTGGCAGGGTTGCCGGCGTTGGTCAGTTTGAAATCCTTGTTCAGCGCGAGTTTCTCGGACGAGGAAGAGGCGCCGTATTTTGTTCCGGATGGCCAGAAAGAAGCATTGCTAGTACGGATCAGAAGCCCCCAAGTGGACTCAAAGTCGACGGTGAGTTCATAGATGTTGTTTCCTTTGTCATAAAACTTTTTACAGATGTCTTCTCCGTAGTATAAGTATTTGGCGTTGTCGGTACCTGTGTCTGGATTATCCTCGTCTGCTTTGGTGCCTGTGGAAACGACAAGGATGGGGGAAGGTGCGTTGCTCCAGTCCAGTGTAAATTTCAGCAGTCCTTTCACGGCAGCGGTCTCGTCAGAAACCTGAAACCATTCTGCGGCATTGTATCCGGCTGCTCCTTCTTGGGTGATCATGGCGATTTTGCCTGCTGCGATATCTGTTTTCGGGTCTTCAGAGAAAGAATAATAATTGCGATACGGGCTTTCGGATGATGAACTAGCTTCGGTGAACCACGGGTGGGCAGTGCCGGTGTGGTTCATTACGTAGTCCAGATAAATCTTGATGCCTCGGTTGTGGGCTTCTGTAACCAGACGGTCGAAGTCGCTTTCTGTGCCGAGCTGCGGATTGACTTTGGTGTAGTCTGTGACGTCATATCCGTGATAAGACATACAGGGGTGGATGGGAGAGAGCCAGAGGGCTTTCACGCCTAGTTGGTTGAGATAGTCCAGCTTTTGGGTGACGCCATTCAGGTCTCCATATCCGTCTCCGTCGCTGTCGGCGAAGGAATAGAGCAGTAATTGGTAGGAGATGTCTGCCCGTTTGGTCTCGTCCCATGTGTCGGGAGAGGCGGTAAGTGCGGTCCATTGCCCTTCGACGGGCGGTTCGGGTTCCGGAGCAGGGTCGGTGATATTTTTGTCATCGCTGCAAGCGGTCATGAATGCCATGAGCATTGACAACCACAAAAGAGATAAAAAGTGGAGATGTTTATTCATAATGATGATGTATTAAAGACAATAAGTGTAGTTTCTTAAAAAACAGTAGCCGCCCCGATTTCATTGTATTCGCGACGGCCATTCCCTGTTTCCTTGATTTCTTGTAGTATTATTCGATACGGCCTGTTCCGTTGCCGAAGTTCAGATAAACCTTTTGTCCGGTTTTACCTTGTACCGCAGCTTGGTCACCGCCGTTGCCCCGATAAGCTATTTGTCCGTCGAAGATGATAAACTCTGTTTTCCACCAGTCGCCGGCAGAGACAGCTTTCGGATTTACGCAGATTCGTACTGCGCCATCTTTCAGGAATGCCGGAGAAACAAATTCACCATCAGCCGTTCCGGGCACGGTAAATAAGTCCTGTTCTACCAGTTGCGCATCCCAACCGTTGTATGAGGTATCGCCCATCAGATATACATTCGGCTTTTCAAATTCTATCACTTTATCATCACCGATAACGGAGACGTATACTAAGTACCAGCCGGCTATACCGACTTTCAAATTGCCGCCCTCGTCCGATAATCCGGCAAGGTCTTTGGATTCCTGTGAGATAGCATCTACAAAACCGAAGTCATTGCCCCAGTTGGCTTGCGGTGCAAATTTCACCTGATCGTTAGCAGCGAAATAGAAGATTCCCCAGAAAGTTCCTTTCGTTCCGTTGACCGGAACAAGTGCTTTCCAAGCATTCGGATCACCGGCAGGAGTTCCCCAGTTGTATGCGCTGCCAGTCATGTAAAGTTCGGTGGGCGCACTGTTGTCTTTCACTGTAAAACGGTAGTTGAAGGCATCGAACGAGATTTTGATTTTACCGTCCAGTGCTGTATTAATGGCTCCTGCATTCGTCCAGCTAACAAAATTATCACCGGAGTCATCACCATCTACACTACTTCCCAAGGCTTTGGTCCAGTCTATGTCGTTTCCGTTAATAGCTGAAGCCGGGAAAATCTTGAAGTTCGAAGTACTTTCTATTTCTGCTTCCAGTATATACAGGTTTTCATCGAGAGCGTCCTTCTTCATCTGTTGGGCACTGTTACCGTCCCAGCCTGTGAAATCACCGACTATATAATAGCCGTCGGGATCAACAGCCGGAGTTGTGGCAGGCTGCAAGGTGATGCTTACTTCATTTCCCACCAGTTGAATACCTTCACCGGAAGGAGTTACGGCAGAAGCATTGATAGAGATTTTCAATTCACGTACCACGCTTGCACGGCTTTTGTAGGCTTCCTGCGTCACACTGTCCAGTTGTGCCAAGGCTACTTTAAAGACATGGTCTTCCGTCATGGAAAATGGAATGGTGTGATTCTCATTCAGTGTCAAAGAGTTGACAGCGATCTTACTGCCTTCTTCGGCTGTGGTCGAGCTTAACTTTGCGATTTCTACGGAATCGGCTGTGGCCGCGTCCATGACGATGCTGGCGTCCTTGCCTGCTGTGAAAGTTGCAGTCAACTGTCCCGCCGACTCTTCCTGGGGATTGGACTGGGGATCAGCCCAGTCCTTGAAATCTTCATTACAGGCAGAAAATCCGATTGCTGCCAGAAACATCCCTGTGTATATTAAATGTTTTTTCATGATGAATCGTTCTTTTTAAAGTTAATTACTTCTTTTCTCCTGTACCTGCCGTGAAGTTCAGATGGATCACATTGCCGGCTGAACCCTGTATGGAATAACCGTCTCCCTTTTCTGTCCAACTGTCAATAAGGTTGAAATCACGATAGAAGATTTCACCGTCATGGAGTGTAAACTCAGTTCTCCACCAGTCGAGGTCTGTCTTGAAGCACATACGGACTTCTCCGCTTGCAGTCATGGCAGGAGATACGAAGTTACCGTCTTTGGTGGCGGGAACCGTAAACTTCCATTCGTCGTTGAATGCCCATGAACCGCCGGTTGTGTTACCGAACAAATACACTTCAGCTGGGTAGAAAGTAATGGTAAACTGATAATCATCCCCTTTGACAGCCGCTTTGACGTAGAAGAGATACCATCCGGCGTTTTCTACGACGAAGTTGTCACTGCCGCTGACTCCTGCTCCGGCTTTGTCGGTAACCGTCACGCGGTTGTCGTTAATACCGATATACTCGTTTTCCTTTGTTCCGAACTTGAACTCGGAGTTGGCATCGAAGTAAATCATTGAATAGAACTGACCGTCCATACCGTAGACACCTGCCATCGGTTTCCATACTTTCCAGTCGGTATCCAGCATAGAACCTACAATGAACATTGTCTTGGGAGGTGTCAATGAGCTGGTGCTCTTGGAAATCAGAACGTTGGGTAACTCAATCACATTGGAAAAACATACTCCTTTTCCACTGCTTGTGATGTTGGCCTTCAGGCGGATATATACAGCTACCGGTTCGGTAGGGAGTTCTGCCTGCTCTCCGTTCACGGCCGTCCACAAGTCGAGAAGCGCATTGTTGAGTTCGGAAGCATCCACATTGATCTTTGCTGTCGGGGAGGTGCTTTCCAACACTGTATAGTTGGCTTTGCTCTCATCTGTCGCTTCTATGAAATCCTGTTCAAATGAGGCTTGTACCGTGTAGGTGGTAGCTGCCGGAAAACCGTAGTCCGGTTGCGAACAAGTGAGTTCTACAGTTTGGGCATTCTTCAGGTCATATACATTGTTGGCTGCATACGCGGGCGTATTGAGCGTGAATGTATCGGGTTCGTTCAGGATCGGATTGCTGTCATTGTCTGTTTCGCAGGCCGTAAATAGAGGCAGTGCGAAGGTGACAGCGAGTAATATGTTGGATATTTTTTTCATAATGGCATTCTTTTATATAAGGATGAACTCTTGGTTATTTATAGCCTTCATTTTGTGACATATTCCTGTTATTGTTTATATCCGATACAGGGATAGGATATTTGTTGTAGTATGAAGCGACAGATGTTCCGTTCATTGCTCCACCTTTCCAGTCCCAAAGATATTTATTGGTTGTGAACATACCGAAACGAACCAAGTCTGAACGACGGCGACCTTCCAGATAGAATTCACGTGCCCATTCGTCGATAAGTTCCTGTTCGGTTACGGTCTGTACCTTTCTTGTACAGTTGGCGCGTTTGCGAAGTTCATTGATGTCTCCTGTGGCGTCTCCTCCCTGACGGAAAATGGCTTCCGCACGTGTCAGGTATGCTTCTGCCAAACGGAACAAAGGAATATCTGTGTCAGGATAAGTAGCATGGCTGACGGGTTTTCCGTCAGAGCGGTAATTCTGCCATTTTACAATCGACAAGCCATCGGTGAATCCGCTGATCGCATCTGTCTGAATTTTGCGTCTGCCGCCTCCTACACCAGAGTATAGCAAGGCACGGTCGTCACCGGCAGCTTTGATCATGTCTTCTGTTCTGATGCCGTGTTCTGCATCGAAAGCATCGATCTGCTCATCTGTATCTAAGCCTTTGGTCGGAATTTCAACATCGGCGGGCAGCATCGGCACATCTTCGAGATTGGAGAAGAACTTTTGTACCATTGCTGCACGGGCAAAGATACAGGACCAACCGTTCGTTGTTCCCATACGGGGCATACCGGCTACACGAGTACCACAAACCAGATAAGTTGAACCGCCATAGTTACGTGTCTTCACTCCATCCTGACGGATAGGCAGAATGATTTCCTGCATGGCATTTTCATTCTCGTCGTTATCGGCCATAAACAGTTCGCTGTAATTTGTACATAGCTTATATGCTGAGCCAATCACTTTGCTGGCATATTCTTCCGCTTTTGCATAATCGGTTTGTCCGGTGTATACGCCTGCGTTCAGATACAAACGTGCGCGGAGCAACCAGTTGGCGGCTTTGTCTGCACGTCCGAAGGGAGCCTGGCGAGGCTCATACATATCAGCTTCAATTTCGTTCAGTTCATTCTGAATGTAGGTATAGAGTTCCGTCCCCTTCTTCTCGACAGGCAAGTCATTGCTAAAGTGTTCCTTAAACGGAGCTTTACCGAACAAGTCGAGGAAGTACCAATAATGGAGGGCACGCAGGAAACGTATTTCCGCACGTTGGCGCAGTGTTTCTGCATCTGTCATGCCTTCGGTCTGGTCGAGGAAGAAGTTATATTGTGTGATGTCATATCCCAAACGGACGTAAACCCACTCTGTGCGCTGGCTGGAAGGACTCCAGCTAATGCTTGTAAGCTGGGGGATGTCCTGATTCTCCTGCCATGCCCAAAGACATTCGTCGGTAGGCAGTTCGTTGCAGTTGAAAGTGGTACGATAGAAACCGGATTCGCCTTCGTCCTGTCCGTCGAGGTCAGGAGAGCCGTCGATACCCTTTTGTCCGGTTACACCCAACATGGCATATCCTTTCACAAATACTCCCTGCTGGTCGAAACTACCTCCTGTCTGAGGGTCGATGGGACTAATATCCAGATCGTTGATACATGAAGTTACTCCCGAAGAGAGAACTGCGATCAGTGCGGCTGAAAATAGCTGTTTGATATATTTTGTTTTCATGATAAATTGATTTAATGAATGTTAGAATTGCAGACTTAAACCTAATAAGAAAGTCATAGCTCTGGGATATGGATTGGCGTCGATACCGCTTTTTACTTCCGGATCAAGGCCTTTGTATTTACTGATAATGAACGGATTCTGTACTGTAGCATATACACGCCCGCCAACACCTTTGTAGGTTTGAGTCTTCCACAGATTCTGGAAAGAATAACCTAACGTGATGTTATCACAACGTAAGAATGATGCGTTATGTATAAAATAGTCGCTCATGTAGTAATCACCTTGTCCGCTGAAACCGAGTGCGACGGCTTCGGCACTGGTGTTGCTATATGCATTATTGGAGAACAGTCCCGAAGTGCTGACGTTGGCTTTGTTGCTCAGGAAGTCATAGTACACGTAGTTATTCAGACTGGCACGTAAGGAGAAGCTGAAGTCAAAGTTCTTATACTGCATTTTGGAGGTCAGTCCCATCAAAACATCGCCTGCCGGTTTTTTGTAGATATATTTGTCTCCGCTGTCTATTGTTCCGTTTCCGTTACGGTCAACAAACATATTTTCAATAGGTTTGCCATTTTCGTCGTATACCTGCTGGTAAACGTAGAAAGAGTTGGCTGCGTAACCTACTTTATGCGCCTGTACCTTGGTATTGTTACCTCTGGAAATCTTATCGCCTGCTTCTACGTAATAATCGCTGTCGTCGCCACCTGTCAACTTGGTGATTTCATTGTGGTTCCATGTAATGTTATAGCTGAGGTCCCAGGTGAAGTCCTTAGTCACAATTGGTTTGGCGTTGATGGAAAATTCCATACCGTAGTTTTCCAGTGAACCGATATTCTGTGTCATCTGGGCATTGAAGTTAGTTCCTACGGGGATCTTAACGCTGTTCAGCAGGTCATCCGTTTTACGGAAGTATCCGTCGATACCGCCTGTGATTCTTCCATTCAGGAATCCGAAGTCCAGTCCGGCATTCCATGTGGTCGTTTTTTCCCATTTCAGATTTTCATTGAAAGCCTTCGGGCGGGAAGTAGAGTAATAGGTATCGCCAAAAGGATACTGGGCATACTCGTTATTGACTACATACAGAGGAAGATAAGCAAAATCATCACCTATGTTTTGCTGACCGGTAATACCCCAGCCTAAACGCAATTTCAGATCAGACAGGACATTTACATCTTTCAGGAAGTTTTCTTCTTTAATCTTCCATCCCAGTGCCAATGACGGGAATGTACCCCAGCGGTTGTCTTTGGAGAAACGTGACGAGCCATCCCAACGCATGGTAAAGGTAAACAAGTAACGGTTCAGCAGGGAGTAATTCAGACGGCCGAAGTAAGAGACCAGTGTATTTCTGGTTGCATAAGCTGTCTGTTCGCGCAATTTGGCGTCATGGGGTTCTTGCGTATAGGAATCCCAGCCCTGGCCTTCTTCAAATCCGTTGCGATGGAAGTGTTGTTCTTCACCACCGACCATGATGTCAAAGTCGTTTGCACCCAAAGACTTGATATACTGTACGTATATGTTGTACGAAAGGTTGTATTTATATTGGGTAACGTCGCCATTCCAACCATAGTAATTATTGCCGAATGAGTATGGAGAAACAATCGTAGTCTGTGTACCTTCCGCATATTCGCCACCTATGCTTGCGTGCAGACGGAGGTCAGGCAGGAAATGGAATTTATAGTCAACGTCTACATTTCCAACAAAGTCGTTGCTGTTCGCCTTGTCATTTTTGAGTTCCAGTGCAGCCAGCGGATTTTGGGGAGAGTTCGGATTGGACGTGTATTTCCAGTCCGGATTGCTGAAACCTGTGGTAGAATTTATATTCTGCCAGTAGCCGCCTGTAAACTGGTAAGGGTCTTCGTTAGAATAAACCGGACGGGTAGGGTCGATAGCCAATGCCCCGCCAATAGCGGCACCTGTGTCGGCATAGCGGTTTTTACCGTTCATGAATTTGGCATTAATGTTGAACTTCAGATGATCTTCAAAGAAGGAAGGAGCCAGGTTCACGGAAGCAGTGAAGCGTCGGAAGTTGGATGTTTTCACAATACCATTGTCGTCTGTATAACCTAAAGATACACGGTAAGGCAGGTTCTTGAATCCTCCGTTGATAGAAACATGATGGTCGGTGCTGACAGCAGTACGGAATATCTGATCCTGCCAGTCTGTATTGGCGGTTCCTAAATCTGCCGGTAATTTGTCACCCCATAACTGATTGGCGTAAGCGCGATATTCATCTCCGCTCAATACATCATAGCGCTTTTGAGTTTTGGAGAAGGATACAGAACCGTTATAGCTTACGCTGGGAGCTTGTCCGTTCTTTCCTTTCTTGGTGGTGATAATAATAACACCGTTGGATGCACGCGAACCGTAAATGGCAGTTGCAGAGGCATCTTTCAGTACAGTAAGGGTTTCGATATCCGCAGGGTTGACCATTGACAAACCGTTTGCCATCCCTTTGATACCTTCATTGTCAATAGCCAGACCGTCAATAACGATCAGCGGGTCATTGCTTGCATTCAATGAAGAACCGCCACGAATACGGATTTGAGCGCCACCACCCGGTGTACCGTCATTGGAGATCACGCTGACACCGGCTATTTTACCGGATAACATATCCTGAGCATTCGTCGTAATACCTTTACTTAGTTCATCGGGCTTGATAGCCATTACCGAACCGGTCATATCGTTCTTTTTCACCTGACCGTAACCGATGACTACTACTTCGTCTATCATCTTGGAGTCTTCGGATAGAGTGACATTTATACTCTTCTGATTACCAACGGTCACTTCTTTAGTAGTATATCCTACGAAAGAGAATGTCAGTACGCTCTTGTTTCCAGGCACGGATACGCTATACTTGCCGTCAATGTCTGTGATGGTACCGGTCCCCGTTCCTTTTACCATTACTGTCACTCCAATCATAGGTTCACCGTTGGTGTCTTTTACAACACCGGTAATTTGCAGTTGCTGGTCAATGCCCATTGCGATACTCTGGACGGCATATACCCTTTGCGACAATCCTGCAGACAAAAAGAAAAAGCATAGGAAAAACATCAAGCATTGATGTTTGTTCCAATCTCTCATTAATGTTTTTACATCTTTCATAATGTTTAAATTAAAATTAACGTCGCAAATCTATGTGTATTAAAATAATACGTTTTACTGATTTAATTTTTTTTTTTACTCAAATTCAAACCTTAGAATAATGTGCTGTTAATTAACGAATTATGTGGAGTGACTTGTCTCCGGACTGGACGTTTTGTATGTATAGTGGGAGAGTGAAAGGCAGATGAAGAGCGTCTATACACCCTCTTGCCGTAGTGCTCATATCAAATTGCTGTATACAAATCTGTGTTGCGGTCTTAAGTGTCTAAATGCCATTTTTGGCCATTTTATTTTTGTACACTTCTTTTGGGTAATATTATATATGTCAGTGTATTAAAGAAAAGAAGTGTACAAAAATGAAATGATCAATATTACTTTATTTTATTCATTTCAGATACAAGAAGAATGTAAATACATCTTTTCTATATAATAATGGAATGCTTTCTCCTGTTTGTTTCACTTTGCTACGTATTTGCAACTTGAGCTCAAGCTAATGAACTTCACTTTGCGAAGACACGACTGTAATATTAGTACACAATTTAATCTTCTATAAAGAGATGCTATGTCGCTGTTTTCCTGACGGTTACAAATTGTTGGTTTTTTGTTGACAAGAAGTTAGGAGTTTGTCGACAAGAAGTTAACTTCCTGTTGACAAACTCCTAACTTCTTGTTGACGGGGAATGACTTGATTTTCTGTTCCTTTACACAAGGAAGGCGGTGAAGGGAGAATTATCATGGAGAAGCGGTATACTAATGAATAAAAAACGCCCCTTCGGAAATTTCTTCCAAGGGGCAGTCCTTTTTCACTTCGTTTTCTTTTCAGTCTTATAAAGCCTTTCGGTTACTGATAACTCGCATGGCGGCAGTGTACTGCTGACAAGGCACAGACACGTGAATGCCATTACCTTTGTCCTCTGTTGAAGCGGTGATGTAAGCTGACTTTAGCAATTGCTTCACACTTTCCACTTCCCAGGGGCTACCTGCGAAAACGTTAATCTGAGAAATCTTTCTACTTGTAATCATGTGCTTTAAACTTTTTAGTTGTACTTTCCGGTCGCAAATGTAAGTGGTTTGCGGGAAACCGAATAGCTCAAATCGATCAAAAAGTAACATAAAAGGTGCAAACGATTTAGAAGTAGCTTATTCCTCATATTTTTTTCTTATTTCGTATCGTTCTTCCGGATTTCCACACGACGGATCTTTCCACTGATGGTTTTCGGCAGTTCGTCTACAAATTCAATCACACGAGGATATTTGTAAGGGGCTGTCACTTTCTTTACATGATTTTGCAATTCCTTGATAAGTGTTTCT
>ENA-ORSS01003616-ORSS01003616.1-human-gut-metagenome-genome-assembly--contig:-NODE-3616-length-12335-cov-6.869137_pt1 | contig 12335 bp, 14 predicted proteins | sample MGYA00241899_ERZ509162 | MGnify/ENA primary metagenome ERZ509162 (study PRJEB26280, sample SAMEA2338641) | human gut metagenome | biome: human gut; feature: human-associated habitat; material: faeces... | reverse complement strand
CTTATACGGCCGGGGCGGTCGCCAGCATTGCCTTCCATCAAGCCGCCCCGGCGGTGGACGGTAACGTCTACCGGGTCATCAGCCGCTTTTTGGGCATCCGGGAGGATGTAGGCTCACCCGCCGTGCAGAAGCGCTTCCGTCAGGAGGTACTGGCGCTGATGCCGCCTGACCGTCCCGGGGATTTCAATCAGGCGCTGATGGAGTTGGGCGCGACCCTTTGTTCGCCCATGTCGCCCCGCTGCGAGGAATGCCCGTGGCAGGAAAGCTGCGACGCCTTTGACGAAGGGGACATGGAATCCTTGCCTATTCACGAAAAAAAGAAGCCCCAGAAGATCCTTCCGGTGGCCGTCTGCCTGTTGACTTTCGGAAAACGCGTTTTCGTCATGAAACGAACGGAACGGCTGCTGAACGGCCTGTTCGTGTTTGCGCTGCTGGAAGGGGAAACCTCCCCGGAACGCTGCGGCCAGCATTTGCGCGAACTGGGCTTTGACTGCACTTTCCGGCAAAAGCTGGGGGAAGCGCGGCACGTTTTCACGCACCGCATCTGGGAAATGGACATCCTTCATTTTGATTTGATTGCCGAACCGTCCCAGACCCTGCTGGAACGGATGGGTGGACGTATGGTCAGCCTGCCCGAACTGGAAGCGCTGGCCATGCCTGCGGCCATCCGCACCGCCCGCGTCCGGGCGGAAGAACTGCTGAAAACGAAGGAACCCGCCGAGCCCTGAGACCGGCGGGTTCCTGTTTTGATTTTGCTTACTTCAGATCATCCGCGTCGTAATTCAGACGATAGGAATAATAGAAGCTCAACGTGTCGCTATACATCCGGCTCATGGTCAGGGTGAAGCGAACGTCATCCTTCGTCCATGTGGCGGACAGGTCGCCGTTCTCCACGTAGTTTGCTACGCTGCCCTCATCGAAGGGGTCGCTGTCCGGCGCGCCGTAGGCAGCCGTCAGGGTCTCCAGCGCCGCTCGGAAAGAAGCGATGACGTTGTCTCCCACGGGCAGCCCCATGGAGATCAGGCTCAGCCGGGATTCTCCCGCGCTGTTGTTGCGGTCGGCCTGAAAGGTGATATACTCCGCCACCAGCTCGCCGATGCCGATCTTGACGTTTTCCATGGAAACGGAGCCGGTGCCTGCGTCGTCGTCCCAGGTTTCGACCAGTGCGTCCTCGCCCAGCAAGGCGCTCAGCTCGTCCAGACTCATGCCAAAGCGAACGCCGCAGGGCAGGGGAGCGGTCGCCGTGTTTTCCTCGGCAAAGGCTGCAACGGAACAGGCCAGCACGGCCAGCGTCAGGCAAAGGGCCAGCATTTTCTGATGAAATTTCAAGGGTTTCACCTGCTTTCGCTATTATCGTAGGTTTTTCAACCGAATCAAAAAATTCGCCGGGGCAAAGGCACAATCCTTTGCTCCGGCGAAACTGTTACATACCTCAAATCATTTTGACGGGCATGGGCAGGCCGAGGAAATCCGCCATCACGCCGGTCAGGCGCTCCGCTTCCTCCCGGGTGGGCATTTCGCAGAAGATGCGCAGCCGGGGTTCCGTGCCGCTGAACCGGGCGATGATCCAGCCGTTCTCGAACAGTACCTTGCAGCCGTCCATGTAGTTGGTGGCCACCACGGGGATCGGGAAGGCGGGCAGCTGCTTTTCCACCATCAGCAGGTGGTGCAGCTTTTCCTTCATTTCCTGATCGAAGGGCCAGTCGAACTCGCTCATGTAGGCGGTGCCGAACTCGGCGTAGATCTCCTTCATCAGCTGGCTCATGGACTTGCCGGTGACGCTGAGCATTTCCACCAGCAGGGTGGCGGCGTAGATGCCGTCCTTGCCGTTGATGTGGCCCCGCACCGTCAGACCGCCGCTGCTTTCGCCGCCGATGACGGCGTTATGCTCCTGCATGGCGGCGGAAATGTGCTTGAAGCCTACCGGCACTTCATAGCAGCTCTCGCCGAACGCCTCGGCCACCCGGTCCAGCAGGTGGGTGGTGGCGATATTACGGACGCAGGGGCCGTGCCAGTTCTTGTACTTGAGCAGGTAGTAGTACAAAAGTACCAGCACCTGATTGGGGTGGACGAAATGACCCTCGTCGTCGATGATGCCCAGCCGGTCCGCGTCCTCCGGCGCCGCGGCGTCCCGGTTCCCGCCGCAGCCGCACAGCAGCACCGCACACAGCAACAGCGGCAGCACACATTTTCGCATGGTCCGTCCCTCCTTTTTTCAGAAGGGCTTTCCGGTCATTCCACCTCTTTCAGCGCATAGGGCAGCTTCTCTATCATATCCGCCGGGGTCATGCCCCGCCGTCCCTTTTCCTCCGCCGCCATATCCCCGGCACGGCCGTGGATCCACACCGCCGCGCAGCAGGCGTCAAATGGTTCCATGCCCTGGGCCAGCAGTCCGGTCAAAAGGCCCGTCAGCACATCGCCGCTGCCGCCGGCCGCGAGGCCGGGGTTTCCTGTATGGTTTACATAAACATTCAGGCCGTCGGTAATGACCGTCCGGCTGCCCTTGAGCAGAAGGACGGCGTGCGTCCGGTCCGCGAGGCGCATCGCCTCCTGCGTCCGGTCGGCTGCTTTGGGGTCGCCGCCCAACCGCAAAAACTCGCCGTCATGCGGCGTAAGCACGACCGGACAGGCACATCCGCGCAACACATCTATATGCGGCGCAGCGGCGTTTATGCCGTCCGCGTCCAGAACGAGCGGCGCGCGGCAGACGGAAAGGACCGCCTGCACCAGCCGCGTCAGCTCCTCCGAGCGGCCAAGACCGGGGCCGAGCAGCACAGCGTCCATTTCGGGGAGCCGCGCTGTAATCGCAGGCAGCGCGGCCATGCAGAGCCGCCCTGCCTCGTCGCACGGGAGCGGAAAGACGATCTCGCTCCCCGCGCCTGCGGCGATGATCGGATAGATTTTCTCCGGCACGCCGAGATACACAAGGCCGCTGCCCGTGCGGAGCGCGGCCTTTGCCGCAAGCCTTGCCGCGCCGGTCAGTCCCTCGGAGCCGCAGAGCAGAAGGACTCTGCCGTAATCACCCTTGTGGCTCTCCCGCCGCCGGACCGGCAGCAGCTCCCCAATCAGCTTCCTGTTCGTGCATTGCGCTGTCCATGCAGGTCTTGCCATTTCCGCAGCCCTCCATATTAAAAATTATAGCTTCTTTTCGAGCAGCACGAGCCGCACATTCGGAATGCTGTTGAACGCGCACGGCACGATGTCCGCCTCCCGGTAGCCGAGCCGCGCGTATAAGCGCCGCGCGGCAGCGTTTTTTTCGTTGGTATCCATCCGCAGCACGGTGCAGCCCAGCGCTCTCGCCGTATCCTCATAGAATTGCACAAACGCGCAGCCGATGCCCCGGCCGGAGAGGTCGGGATCGACGGTCAGCGTGTGCAGGACGAAAACATCCCCGTCCTCCGCCGCATAGGCCCAGCGGCCCTCCGTGTAGACGTCCACCTGCCTCTGATTGAGAATGCCGGAGGCCGCGACGCGGCCCTCTGACTCGCAGACGTACAGGTCGCCGCGCGCAAGCGCCTGCTCGGCGTCAAATCGGACCGGATATACACCCGTGACCCAGCCGATGGTCACGCGGCCCGCGTCCTCCTGCGCGTGGAGCCTGTCATAGATCGCCGCTACGGCGTCAAGGTCAGACGCGGCTGCTTTCCGAAAGGTCAGCGTTTTTGTTTCCATTTCTTTGCTTCCTCTTTTCCAAAAGCTGTCCGACCAGATGCAGCACCTGCTTCTGGTACTTCCACAGCAAAAACGCAATGCTCAGCATCAGCACGACCAGCACAGCAGAACCGATCCAGTCGCCGTGGATCAGATTGCTGCCCAGCCAACAGTAAACCAGCGTGCTGAACGCGCTGCCGAAGAACATGGCAAGCGTAAATTCCCACGGCTTCAGCCGGGAGCGGCTGGCGGCAATGGGGATAAAGCCGTTCGGGATGAGCGGCAGGAAGCAGAGCGTCACGACCATATAGGCCGGATGCTCAGACTTCGCAACAATGTCGAGTTTGTCCGAGCTGTTGTCCGGCAGGAGCTTATCGAGGTACTTCCCCAGACGCTGGTAGAGCGTAAAGCTGATGCCATGCGCAAGGGAGGACGAGACGAGGCAGATGGCGAACGCGCGCCAGACGCCATAGACGACGCCGGCGGCCACATTGACGATCACGCCGGAAATGACGATGGACCAGACCTGCACCATCTGCAAAAGCGCCATATACAAAATGCCGGTGAACGACATATCGCGGCTCAGATACGCCTCCAGCGCCTCTTCGTCGCCGCTGCGCAGCAGAGGAATGATATCCGGCATCGTCTGCCGCACCACCAGATAGACCAGCAGCAGCGCCGCCAGCACAAAAAGTGCCATGATGCCGCCGCGGATAAGCTTTGTTTTCTTCATCATTAACCGTGCTCCAAATTGGAATGGAATTGATTTTACCACAATCGCGAAGAAATTGCAATCACGCGCACAGGCAAAATATACAAATTATGGATTATGCTAAAGCGTACCGCAGGTCTTCTGCGCCCGGCGTCTGGAGACGGGCGTGACGCGCTCCAGGATCTCCAGAACCTGCGCGGTCAGCGCACGGTCCTCCACGTCCAGAATTTTCTGCGGCTTCGCGCCCGGATACGGAAGGCCCTCCGGCGCTTCGGCCAGCAGGTGCGCAAGCGCCGGGTGATTCTTGACGAACACCGTGTTGTCGCAGACCAGCAGGACAGGCCTGTCATTGACGTAGGGTGTATCTGAAAACTCATGATGTGACCGGCAGCGAGGGATTTTTGCGTTGCGCAAGACATTTTTTCGCAGGAATACTGACGTATTTCAAGGAAAAATGACGCGGCGCACCGCAAAAAGGCCCGCTGTCCGGGTGCGTTGGGAGTTTTCAGATACACCCTAGATCTGATATTCGCCGAACATCCGCTTATAGTCGACGCCCCGGATCCCCTCAAGCTGCGTACAGACAAAATCCAGATAGTCCTTTGTCGTTGCCATGGCGTCCCCCCTGTTTTTCTGATGCAGTGATTATATCTGCGTGCATTCAGCCTGTCAAGGCAGAAAACAGGGCTGGAAAACGCGGCGGTTCCGTGGTAAGATACGCGCAGACCGATAAGAAAGAAGGGGTTGTTCTGCTGTATCTCGGGCTGCTGCTTCTGGCCGGTATTTTGCAGGGCGTCATGGTTTCGCTCAACGGCCAGATGGGCAATTATTTCAGTCTGTTCGGCATCTGCTTTTTTGTGCACGCGATCGCGCTCGTGCTGCTGCTTGCATATCTGCTGGCAAAGCGGCAGACGCTGCGGTTCGCGGGTGCGCCGTGGTACGTGTATCTGGTCGGCGTGATGGGCATCGCCATCGTCGCCTCGTCCAGCTGGTGCACACTGCACGTCGGCGCGAGCGCGTTCATGGCGCTTTCGACTGCCGGACAGCTCGTCTCCTCCGCGCTGATTGACCGGTTCGGCCTGTTCGGTATGCCAGTCACGCGCATCCGGAAGCGGCAGCTGCCGGGGTACGCGCTGGTGCTGCTGGGCGTGCTTCTGGTCGTTCTGAACTGAGGGAGGGCTGCAAAATGATCTATTATCTGACCGCCTTGATCAACGGCTTTTTCAACTCCGTCAACCGTATGACGAACGTCCGCGCCGGAAAGCTGTTCGGCACGGCAAACGGTGCGCTCATCAACTATGTGGAGGCGACGGTTCTGTCGCTGCTGCTGATGCTCGTGCTGAAAAACGGGAAGGAGCTGTCGTGGGGCTATATTGTATCCGTCCCATGGTGGGTGTATCTCGGAAGCATCTGCGGGCTGCTGGCGCAGCTTCTGCAGATCGTCGGGACGCTGCGCTCGAACACGCTCGTTTCGTCAATTCTCATGCTGGCAGGCAATCTGGGGATGTCGCTGACGCTCGATTACGTGTTTTACGGAACGTTCAGTCTGCTGCGCGCCGCCGGCATCTTCCTCATTCTGGCCGGTATGGCCTTGGTGGAAAAGGAGAAAACGGCAGAGGCGCAGACTGCAGCTGAAGAAAAGTAACGATCCGCGTGCGGAACAAGCAGCAGCGCGGCTGTCCGGTTGAAGGGACAGCCGCGCTGTTCTTGTTTTATTTCGCGCCCGGATACAGGCATTCAATGCCGTGCTCGGCAAAATAATCGAGCCATGCTTTGCTGGGCGCGGCGTTGGTCACGATGGTGTCAAACACGTCCAGCGGAGCGATGTCGATGAACGAGATCTTGTCGAACTTACTGCTGTCGAGGATCAGGATCCGCGTTTTCGCGCAGCGCAGCATGGACTGCTTCGTCTGTGAGTGGAATTCGGAGGAATCCGTGACCCCGGATTCCAGATCGATGCCCTTGCAGCTCATCACGGCCTTGTCAACATGATAGCGCCGCAGCGACTGCTGTGTCTGGTCGCCCACAAGTGCCAGCGACTCTGGCTTAAGCCGCCCACCGGTCAGAATGATTGTCCAGCCCTCAACGCCGCTCAACTCCACAACCAATTCGACCGAGTTCGTGATGACGGTCAGACCCTTTTTCTCCTTGAGTTTTTTTGCCAGATATAAGGATGTGGAGCTGTCGTCGAGCATCAGATGGTCGCCGTCCTCTATGAGGCGGCTGGCAATGGCTGCGATCTGATTTTTCGCTTCCACGTTGGTCTTGTTCCGGATGGTATAGGACAGGTCTGTCTTCGTGCTGTTGCCGAGGATCGCGCCGCCGTAGGTCTTGGTGGCGTATCCTTCCTTTTCCAGCTTGTCCAGATCGCGGCGGATCGTCTCCTCCGTGACATGATAATAGGCGGCAAGGTCGCTGACGAGGACGCGCTGCTCGGCGCGGAGCTTGTCGAGGATCTCATTTTTTCTCTCGATAGCCAGCATTTCAGGATCCCTCTTCTTTCCTGTGGCAATCCCACATAAAACAACATCAGTATAGCACGTGTGGTGTGGGAAAGCAAGCAGAGCTTTTCGCGGAATGGAAGAAAAAGTTGCGCAAAGCAGCCGATTCCGCTTGAAAAATGCGCTGCTATCTGATAAATTAAAGAAGTCGAATTATGTAAATCAATGTCGAAGCTGGAGCGTTTGTGCCATGGTCTTTTCCAATCTGATCTTTCTGTATCTGTTTCTGCCGGTCTGCCTCATTGCGTATTTCTTCTGCCCGGGCATCCGCGCGAAGAACGCTGTGCTGATCCTGTTCAGCCTGATCTTCTACGCGTGGGGCGAGCCGGTCTATCTGCTTCTAATGATCGCCTCCGCCGCGGTCAACTGGTACTTCGGCCTGCTCATCGAGCGCAGGCGGAAAAAGATTTTTCTGATTCTTGCGCTGGTATTGGATCTCGGCTGTCTGGCTGTATTCAAATACGCGGGCTTTTTCGTGGAGAATCTGAACGCGGTTTTCGGCGCGTCCATCCCCGTCCCGCAGATCGCGCTGCCCATCGGCATCTCCTTCTATACCTTTCAGGCGCTTTCCTATACGGTCGACGTCTGGCGCGGCGATGTTCCGGCGCAGCGCTCGTTCGCAAAGCTCCTGCTCTACATCTCGCTCTTCCCGCAGCTGATCGCCGGGCCTATCGTCCGCTATTCGGATGTCGCCGCACAGATCGACGACCGGCAGTTTGACGCCTCCGAGGCGTTCTACGGCGCGACGCGCTTCTGCATCGGCCTTGCCAAAAAGGTGCTTCTGGCCGACGCGGCGGGCAAGGTCGCCTCGCAGATCCTGGACGGCAGTCTCGCGTCCAACACAACAGTCGCCGCGTGGCTCGGCATTCTGCTGTATACGTTTGAAATCTATTTTGATTTCTCCGGCTATTCCGACATGGCCATCGGCATGGGGCGTATCTTCGGCTTCAAATATATGGAGAACTTCCGCCTGCCGTATACCGCGGTGTCCATCACCGATTTCTGGCGGCGCTGGCACATTTCGCTCTCCTCCTTCTTCCGCGATTACGTCTATATCCCGCTGGGCGGCAAGAAAAAGCACAGGCTGCTCAACATGGCGATCGTCTGGGCGCTGACGGGGATGTGGCACGGCGCAAGCTGGAACTTTGTGCTCTGGGGGCTGTATTTCTTCGTGATCCTCACGATTGAAAAGCAGGTGGGAGAAAAATCGATGCGGCGCGTGCCGTATCTGCTGCGCAGGCTCGGCACGATGCTGCTGATCATCTTCGGCTGGAACATTTTCTATTACACCGACATGACGCGGCTTGTGCAGAACTTCGGCGTGATGTTCGGGCTTTACGGCGCAGGCTTTTCCAACGCGCAGGCCGGCATCCAGCTGACGAACAATCTGCCGCTGCTGCTCCTCTGCGCCATCGGCGCAACGTCCATCCCGCGCAATCTCGGCAGCCTGTTCGGCGGCGTGTGCGCGCAGGGCGGAAAAAAGAGCGGGCAGATCGTCTATGCCGCCGTTTCGTTCGTGTTTGACGCAGCGCTGCTCGCGCTGTCCACGATCGCGCTGGTCGGCTCGACCTATAACGCGTTTTTGTATTTCCGGTTTTAAGGAGGCGGGCTTATGAAAAAAGTATATACGGCGCTTCTGCTGATCCTGCTTGCCGCCATGTTCTCGGTCGGGGTCTATTCGCTGGCCGACTATGACGCGACAGGCTCCGTGTCCGAAAAGCGGGAGTTCGTCAAGCCGGAATTCTCCGTCAAATCGCTGCTGGACGGGACGTATATCCCCGCGCTGGAGCAGTATTATTCCGATACGTTCCCGGGCCGCGAATCGCTTCTGAAAGCGAACAGGACGCTTAATAAATTCTATTATTACTCCGGCAGCGGCGAAGACAGCGTACTGATCCTCAATCAGAGCGATTCCGCCGCACAGGGCGGCGAATCGCTTGACGCCGTGCAGAAAGCAAACGGCCAGACCCCGCAGCCGGAGCAGACAGAGCCTGCCGCGCCGGATACAACGCCGGAACCGCAGCCGGATACAACGCCGGAACCGGCAGATTCGACGCAGCCGCCCGAACCGCCGGAAGAGCAGCCCGAAGAGCAGCCGGAGGCCGACCCGGAGCTTGACACGCCGGAGGAATCCGACGCCAGCTACGCTGGCTCCGTGGTCGTCGTGGGCGACCGCGCGATGGAAATTCCCACGCGGCTGGACGATCTCATCACCAGCTACGCGGGCGCGATCGACAATCTGGCCAGCGCCATGGGCCCAGACGTGCGCACGATCTCGCTGATCACGCCGAACGGCGGCGAATTTTACTCGCCTGAGAGTCTGCACACCGGTGAGCACAGCCAGAAGGACATGATCGAGTTCTGCTACAGTCAGATGAACGACAAGATCGTCACCGTCGACGCCTATTCCAAGCTCCGCAGCCACACGGACGAATATATTTATTTCCGCACCGACCACCACTGGACGCAGCTCGGCGCATATTATGCCTACACCGCCTTCTGCGAAGCCGCAGGCTTTGAAGCCGTTCCGCTGGAGCAGTTCCAGACGGGCCGCTACGACACCTTCCTCGGCTCCATGTACGGCTTCACCGAGGGATATCCGCAGAGCGAGGTGCTGAAGCAGCACCCGGATTATCTGGAATACTATCTGCCCATCGCCGACACCCATGCGCGGTATTACGCAAACGGGAATCTCGAAAATGGCACGCCGGTGAGCGTCGGGTATACGGAGCTGGGCGATTCCGTTTCGAATAAATATCTCTGCTTCATCGGCGGCGATACGCCCATCTGCATTGTCGAAAGCGACGTACCGGGGCCGACGTGCATTGTATTGAAGGAATCCTACGGCAACGCGTTCGTGCCGTTCCTCACGAGCCATTATGGACGCATCATCGTCATCGACCCGCGCGAATTCAACCGCGACGGCAAGCCGAGCCTGAATCTGGCCGAATTTGCCGCCGATCAGGGCGTGGACGATCTGATCGTCATCAACTATCCCTACATGATCAACAGCAAGGCGTTCATCCGCTATCTAAACGCCTTGGCAGGCGTACAATAAATTTATGAGGTGAATGTTATGGAATACCGGAAGCTGCCCCATGGGGACGAGCAGATCAGCGTGATCGGCCTTGGAACCTCCGTCGGCTGAGAGCACTCTGTGCAGAACGTCGGCTTTGGCTTCATGCACTGTCTGGATGAAATCGGTGATTTGGAGGATTACGACCTGTCCCGGCTGGGAGACGTACTGGCGAAGGAGCACTATCTGACGCTCGAAAAGGCCGCCTCCGACTGCCTGCAATGCGGCCACTGCAACAGCCGCTGTCCCTTCTCCGTCGACCAGATGGCGCGGATGGAAGAGATTCAAGCGTATTTTGGAAAATAGCATCTGCCCCCAAGGCTCCCTGCGGCGGCTGTATGGGTCGATGCCGGTCACAGCCGTTCGCGGCAAAGGAGCGTTACGGATGTGGGTCTGCCGCTTGCCGGTACACATTGCTCCGGCAGGATGCACCGTTTTTTACGAAACTCCGCGGCGAATTCATAACTTCCCAACGGGCCGATGTGGGCATCGGCCCCTACAAGCGCATTGGGATGTCCCTACTGGTTTTTTTAATAAATCCACGGCATCCCGCCGGGCGGAGCAAAGCCCCGCCCCTACCAACTACGGTTGGTTGACGCGTTCAAACAAAGAAAGGAGCTGCCATGCGCTCGATGCTGCCTGACCGGGACGTTCTTGTCCGGACGATCCGCATTCCGGCGGCGCACGGGAGTATCCCGGCGCTGCTGCTCTTGCCGCGCAGTTCGGCTTTGACAGGGTGCTCTGCATCTGCGATGCGGACAATGCCGCGTCCAAAACGGTCATTTTGAAAAACGGCGGCGTTCTGGAAGACGAGCGCTATGACCCGGAAGAAGCTGTTACCGTCCGCCGCTATTGGATCGATCTTCCCAAATAAATAGAGGCCCGGCGGGAAGCGCTTCTTCTCTCCGGGCCGCTGTCTGTTATATGGACGGCCAAATGTAATGTATTGATAATTCCCGCCCCATCTGTTACAGTATAGAAAAAAGCAAGGAGCACACTATGAATATTCTGATCTGCAATGTCGGCAGTACGTCGCTGAAATACCAGCTGTTCCGTATGCCTGAGGAGCTTGTGCTGGCTTCCGGCGGGGCTGAGCGTGTCGGCGCGGGCGAGGGGCGGTTTTACGCCAAAACGCATGAAAACGGCGCGCTGACCGACGAAAGCGCTGTCTTCCCCACGCACCGCGAGGCCATTGCGCGTATGCTGCGGCAGCTGACCGACACGGTTCTTCCCGATCTGTCCGCGCTGGACTGCGTGGGCTTCAAGGTCGTGTTGGCAAAGGGCATAAGCGGCGTGCAGGTTCTGACGGACGATGTGCTTTCCAGCATGGAGGCGTTCAGCTCCATCGCACCCGCGCACAATCCGCCGTATCTCGCCGCCATCCGGCAGTTCCGTGCGCTACTGCCCGGTACGCCGCTCATCGGCGCGTTCGAAACGGCGTTCCACCGCACCATGCCGCCGGAGGCGTACTATTATTCCATTCCGATCGAGATTTCCCGTAACTATGACATCCGCCGCAACGGCTTCCACGGCGCATCCATCGAATATATGACCGAGTGGACACAGGAGCGGATGGAACGGGAGGACTTGAAGCTCGTCGTGTGCCACCTGGGCGGCAGCGGGAGCATCTGCGCCGTCAAAAACGGAAAATCGCTCGATACCTCGCTTGGCCTGACGCTGCAATGCGGCACGATGCACAACAACCGCTGCGGCGATATCGACCCCTATATCATCTTCTATCTGGTCGAATCCTGCGGCATGACGCTCGAGGAGGTCAAGCAGATGCTCCAGACGAGGAGCGGACTTTACGGGATGTCCGGCGGAGCGGGCTGCGATCTGCGCGACGTGCAGGCGGCAGCCGAGGCCGGAAACGAGGACGCGGAGCTGGCCATCCGCGCATACTGCTATTCGATCAAAAAATACATCGGCGCATACGCCGCAGTCATGGGCGGGCTGGACGCGATCGTCTTCGGCGGCGGCATCGGCCTGAACAGCCCGCTCGTGCGGGCGCTGAGTCTGGAGGGTCTGGAATTTCTGGGTGTCCGGCTCGACGGCTTCAAAAACCGTATGGCGATTGCCGGAATGGATATCTCCATGGAGGACGCCCCCGTCCGCGTCTTCACCGTCCATACTGACGAGGAGATCATCGTCGCCCGAAAGGCAGCGGCACTGTTGGCTACACATTGATAAACAACTTCATCCGAGAGCTGTTTCCGGCAGCTCTCGGATTTTTTTGAAGAAACTTGGGACAGAGGTGAGAGTTTTTTCGATTTCATGTACCTATATAAGTGAAAGAGCCTGACTTCAGGAAAAGGAAAGGAGGCTTCCACCACTATGTACGATACCGCAAGACGGGTCGCACTCGTCAAGCAGCGGGTGCGGGAAAACACCCGCC
>ENA-ORSS01003615-ORSS01003615.1-human-gut-metagenome-genome-assembly--contig:-NODE-3615-length-12338-cov-29.152487_pt1 | contig 12338 bp, 12 predicted proteins | sample MGYA00241899_ERZ509162 | MGnify/ENA primary metagenome ERZ509162 (study PRJEB26280, sample SAMEA2338641) | human gut metagenome | biome: human gut; feature: human-associated habitat; material: faeces... | reverse complement strand
CAAAGACGGTTATGTTACAGTGATGAAAGGCTATAAAACAGAGACCAGCAAAAAAATTTTAGAGGGGACAATTACCGTTGAATACAAATAAGCACTAACCCTTTTTTGCAATATATAAGAGTCGGCAAATAATACGTTTGTCGGCTCTTTTTTTTACTGACGATTTTACTACATTTACACAATAAACAGCAAGATAACAGAGAGAAATAACAATAGTATTAACACACTTTCGATTACTTGACAAGTTAAACCATGAGTTAAACCGGAACAAAAGAAGAAGTAACTATAAAGCGGAGATAGCTCAGTCGAAGCAGGAGAAAGCGAAGCTTTCGAGGGCTGAAAAGAGCACTAGCCTTCCAAGCTGGGGGTCGCGGGTTTGAGTCCCGTTTTCCGCTCTTTGAAAATCAAGCAGTTACATGAATTTGTAGCTGCTTTTTTCTTTGTCCTTGATGTTTTATCGCAATTTTGTCACATTTCCGACTACAAAAATGTCAAAAAACTCACACGAATTTTTACAACAAATTTGTCATTCCCCATCATTTTGTGGTGTCTGACTGTATTTTATTGTCTTTTCAAAGGTAGGACATTCTACCCGATCTCTCTGCTGATTTTGTGTAAAATATAGCTAACTGGATTGGTTAAATTCTTACCCTCTAACGTAGTACACACACATATAACTTATTATTTTTCTGTATGTTATACTTCCAATTTGTCATACCTTTGTACAAAACAATGAAGATATGGAACAAATAAAACCCGATACTCCATTAGTTTATCTGACAATGGAACAATTCACTTCCCTATTACAAAAATTATTACCAACCCAAGAATCGAATAAAGACCCTTTACCTGAATACTTTGGGATCGATACCTTTTGTGAGGTTACAGGCTATAAAAAGAATACCATTTATCAATTAGTTCGTCAAAAGAAAATCCCTGTCTATCGTGCTGCTCATGGGGGAAAGAAGCTCATGTTCAAAAGAGAGGAAACTGAAAAATGGATGATAAATAAATGTATGGGAGATTGGGACGAATTTATCGAGAATAAAAATATATCTATTCGTAAAAGAATTATCTAAATTAGCTACGTTTAAAATTTCCAAAAGAAAAGATAGGAAAAGAAATAAGCGATCTTACTTATTTCGCTCTATAATCTGTTGTATTAATTGCTGATGCCTTTCTTTTATAGATTCAATATCTTTTCTACATATAACAATATCTTCGGGCTGTAAATAACAACAATGTTCCAACGTATTGTTTAATTCATTCAATAAAGAATCAGCATAAATTTTATCCGCTAATATTTTTTTAAAATCATTGTCAAGATTCTCCGATAAATCAAAAAGATCATCAACATCGTAATCATATTTTTCACGTAATTCTTTCATCCTAAACCCAAAATCACGAATATTATTAGGTAATTTTTTCCAAGTCTTTGTATGGCCTCCTGCATCAAAATCTTTAAGATTAATATGTAACAATCTTGCCAAATGATAATACCCATAATATAGTCTTCCTATAACTTGACCATGAAAAGCTTCTTGTTGATTCAATAATAAACAACAAAGGCTTAAGATATCATTTATCTTCACTAATAAGAAGTGATAACTTGTAGGCGTTACAGGATCTAATTGAGCACAGGATGAAACGCTAACACCTAATAATATTATAAACAATAATTTCAAATATTTAATTTTCATAATTTATTCAGATTTGTGATACAAATATACTCTCAAATTATATTTAAAAAAATCACATTCTAATTCCCTTGCGTTTGGATTTTAACAACTCCTCTATTTCCTCGTCTTCTTCATGGTTCTCCCAAGAAAGTAATTTATGACGGGGTGAGGCAGCCACTCCTATCGAATTTAGATAATTTGCAATATTAGAAGCAATAGAATTTTGATTTACAGTCTGTGGAGAATCTGATTTTTCTAATGCCTGTTTAGAATTTTCCTTTTGGTCGTGAGAAATATTGTTCTTTATCTGACAGTCTATCTTTGCATAGCTAAAGCTTTGGTCTATCGCTGAACCTTTGAAAGAATATTTTCCTTTCGAGAAAGTGATACCTTGTATTTTCTTTGTTCTACCCTTATATTTAAAGCTGATCTCTATACTTTGGTCATTTAAATTGTTGGACTGTCCGGCTAATTTCCGTATGATATTCATTTCTTCCTGGGATATTCTTGGGACTACTTTTCGGATAGTCAAAATCTGATATATAAAATCACTTAGGGACAAACAACATCGTTCCGCTTCCTGCAAAAGTTTCAAATATTCAGTTTCGGTCACACGGGTACTCACTACTTTTTTACGAAGTTGTGAATCTGTTTTATGTGGACGACCACCCTGATTTTTCATACATCAATGTTGTTATTCTGCGACCAACGGGAGTAATTTTTATCCCCTATCGAAGGGGATAAAAGAGGTTTTTGTCTACAAAAACATAAACTTGCTACTCCTCATTTCTTTGTCGTCAGTAGAACAAAATTAAGGATTCAGAGAAAGCCAGTAAACGATATACATACATCGTTTATCAAGTTCAAATTCAAAATACTCACATTATAATTGCCCACAAATTGTACAATTTTTTGTACAATCCTTTGGCTGATACATTGTACAATAAAAAAGCCAACATATTATACAATTCAATGACCATGAGAATTAAAGTGGCTGACAGAACAGACTTTTTATTGTACCATTTATCGGTTAAGATTTTACCCTACCAAAAAATCAGAAACAACAAAAAGCCATTACGTATTCTTGATTTCAAATAAACGCTCAACAAAAAAATGGAGGGATCAATTTTGCGTTTCGCAAACTGTGCGGGTGTGTTGGCAAGAAAAAATAGGAGACCGGTTCCGGTATGAGTAGATTTGGCCTGTAAATTTTAGGTAAATTCGTTTTATTATGAAAACAGTGGATCAATCGCCGCGTATGCATTCCCATACCATAGAAACCACAACAAAGGGACAGCGGTTCCAGTTGCAGGACAACAGGTCCGGTGCGGTTGCACAGGCAAAGCTGATTGAAACGATACAGCGCCAGGCTATGGCTCCTGTACCTACGAGTGATGCAGCTATCACTGCGGGGCCTACGGATCTGCCTTACAGTAATCCTAATGCTATAGGCCCTACTCATTTATCGTCTTATACGCTTACCGTTAGGAATCCTGCTCTAAATAGGAATGCTGCATTGGGGAATATAAGAACGGAATACCGTTCTGTGGGTGCCGGGTATCAGGGCCGTGAATTTCTGTGTCCCAGGTCTATCCGTCGTTATTGTGAGGATCCTGCGCAGGCTGCCTATGTTTATGATAAGTTACAGGCGATTGTAAATCCCAGGGCAGTTCTTAGTACAGATGATGAAAAACAAAAGCTGATCAAAAAACATACCAAATTGTTTGATAAACCTGCGAATTTAGAGCTTTATCGGAATGATGCGAACATTGCGATATGTGATCCGGTTGGAGTTTACGTAAGTGCGGAATATGGAGCGGCCAGTCCATTAAAGACACGTATTGATTTCATGGAAAAACAGAATGGATATATTACGAACATAAAAGATAGCGGAGGTGTGGATGCGTTGATGGTCAACCGGCCTAAGTATACAGCTGACAATGGAAGTGATGAAGTGGATAACATTCCTGATTACAGCCATTTACATCATTACGTTAAGAATGAAGATGCAGAAACACAGATAACCCGGGTGGGTACCCGCGATACTCTGCTACATCTGGAAGCAGGGCTTGATGCCATGACTAAGGTTATTGCAGAAGGAGGCCGTTTTAAATGTGTTGAAAAGTTGGGCATGGCCATAAAAGATACCTCCCTGTTCTTTGCTCAGAAAAATCCCGGGTACAGAACTGTGAACTTTCAGAGTCTATGGTGTATGTGGGATAGACCTTTTGGAGCCGTCTATGGAGTAGAAGATGACACTATTAAAAATCATATAACAGCAGCCAAAAAGCCTGAAAATGTTAAAAATACGAATGTCAAACCTGATGCCGATCACCATAATTACAATCTGGATACACACCAGGTTATATAATCCGGGAGTAGATCGTATGGTACTGCTTTCTATTTTCAAAAGAGGAGGCACCCGCTGTCATGTGCCGTGTTCAGGCAGGCAAAATAAGTTAAGTTACCCCGTTTCTTTTTTATCAGTAGCACCCGGGGACGGGGATATCATGCTGCTCATGGGGGAAAGAAATTGATGTTTAGACGGGACGAGACGGAGAAGTGGATGGTGAATAAAAGAATAGGAGATTTAGATGAGTTTATTGAAAATAAAAATGACACTATATATAAAAGATTAGCGTGATGTCATTTTTATAAGTATATTTCAAAAATTATTCATATTACTTAGTTATTAGTAATATTGCATTCACTTTGTTTTTTACAATATTCGATTTGTCCCATATATTTACTTTCTATATGCTTTATAATTGTTTCACAGACATCGCAATAATCTTCCTCTGTAATTGGAGCCTGTTCACTCCTCCACCCTCCATGTGATAAATCATTTATTAATGTGTAGGATTTTGTGTCGTCTGAAATATTTTCTTTTATATATTCTGCAATACTGTCAGATGATACTTGTATTTTTTCAAATTTTGTAAGTGTTTCTATAATATGTCTAATTGAGTTTGCGGTGGTGTGATTGGGAATATAATTTTTTCGAGCAATATTATAAACATCTTGCAAATGATGTATATAAGGCACAGTTAAATTTATATTGAAATCCTTCAGTTCGTTATTTTTCAAAAGCATTCTTTTATCCAAAATGTTATTTGAGGATAAAATTCTCATAAAATCATTGTTATGTGTAAATATTATGAATTTTTTCACTTTAATTTTATCAATAATATTCTCAATATTTCTGATTACACCACAAAGTGTGTAAACATAAGAAAAATCCATACTGGATATAGGATCATCAATGATAAAAAACACCTTAGAATAGTCGTCTTCTCTTTCTATTTTAAGATGAATATCCCCTATAAAATAGGCAAAGGCTATAATATTCTTTTCGCCTTCGCTTAATATATCTTTCGCTTGGCCTTTTCCTAAAATATTTTTATGAAAAATTAATCTGAAAGAATTTTCATCTAAGGTATATTTGTCAGCAAAGAAATAATTCAGAACAGTTCTGATTGTTGATGCTACTTTTTCTTTTTTTCTTACCTTTTGTTGTTCTTTCTTCTTCTTTATTTCAGAGAATAAAATATCATATTGTGTTCTTAATTTGTAGATAGCTTCAATATCTGATTTGTATTTAGTAACAAGATTATAATATACACACTTACAAATTTCTTTCCTAATCTCCTTGTTTTCATTACCAATGCTATTCTTTTTATTGTTTATACTACCAATTTTTTTATTATTATTGGCAATATAACTATTTATGAGAGTCTGCTCTTTATTAATAGTCTGAATAACTTCATCATCTATTATTACTTCAGAACTTATATTTATAATCTTATTATTTATGTTGTTAATGATTCTTTGTAAACAGTCAATTAATTTTTCTGTATCAAAATCGTTAAGTTCCTCATTCTCACAAGATGGAATATATTTTAATTTGTATTTGTTAAAAACATTTGTCCTATTAATACTTTCATTTTTAGATTTTTCAATGTCTTTTATAAAGTTTTGAATTATAGTTATATAGCCCTTTAATTGTTTAATTGTTTGAGCTTCGGTATCATGAAGATACTGTGTATATCTGTCAATTAAATCTTTAGCATCTTTTTCAAGTGTTTGCCCACAAAAAGGACAAATATTTTTTTCCTCTGTTTCCTCTAAAATAGACATTCCATTCTCTATAAATTCTTGCTTAGCTTTTATTGACTTTTTAAATTCCTCTGCAAGATTACTTATAGAAAATTTGTTTAAACAATTTGTCTGAATAGTTTCTATTAAATTCAGGTCAATTGCGATTTGTGGTATTGATGAAATATCACTAAGATTTTCAGGAACAGATTTTATTTTATTATAATCTTCTAATAATTCATCGAATTGTTTTGTTAAAGGCTGCAATTCCTTTTTTATTCCATTAAAAATCTTTGCAGGGTCAAGAAGTTCATATTCTTTTAGTCTCTTAATGAATTGTATGTTATTAACATTATTATTTAAATAATCATTAATTTCAGTTTCAATATAATCTGTCAATTCTTTTCCTTTATCTTTTATTTTTTGTAGCTTTTCTTCTTCATCATGCAAATCAATATTTACTTTTCCTAATATGAATCCTTCTATTTGACTATCCTTATCATAATTTGTATCTCTTATATTTTCATCAATATAGTCTTGGTTGAATGTGTGATAAATGTAATTCGTTTGAGGTATATCCGGTAAACTTCCTTGTGTTAATTCTATGTTGAAATCTTCTTTGATGTTATTACTTTTATCTACAACCTTAAAATGAAATTTTGCAGAGCTTTCTCCTAATGTAATAAGTTTATCGGTTGGGCATGTACCATCCTCATTTATTTCTAATTTCTTACCTGCTTCAGTTAATCTAAAGAGCCTACTTATGAAAGTTTTACCACTTCCATTATTTGCAAAAATTCCAAACTTAAGGGAAGATGAAGTTATTTCTTTATTCAAATTTACCAAAGGAGCAATATTTTCACATTGAATAAAAGTCTTTATTTGAGGGTCAGCCATTGATGATCTTTTTTGTTTTTCAAAATTAATAAATATATATTAATTATTAACATATTTGAGTAATATCAATAAATGATTTATCTATATTCTAATTCATATACAAATTATAAAATTTCATCTCCGTTATAACCTTTTCATACCTTTCCCATGATTTCTTAACAATTCTTCAATTTCTTCATCTTCTTGGCTGTCCTCATCTTCCCATTTTAGTAATTTATTACGTTGGGAATTGGTTACTCCAATGAAGTTTAGATAATTCTCAATGTTTGAAGCAATAGTATTCCGATTCCCGATCTTTGGGGAAGATGATTTTTGCAATGCCTGCTTCTTTGTCTCTTTCTGATCCGGAGAATTATTAATCTTTATCTGACGATCCAATTTGGAATAACTGAAACAGGGGTCTATTGCTGAACCTTTAACTTCCCTTTGGTAAAACTAATACCTTGTATATCCTGAGTTGTTCCTTTATATTTGAAGCTGATCCCGATGTTTTGATTATGCGGATGCGATTTTAAATCTTCCCAGGACCGGATATTATTAATATATCTTTGATTGCTTTCCAAATCTCGTATTTAGTCCGATAAGGGTCTCGTAAACGTTCTATTTTCACGTTTTCTTTCCACGTTGGTATGTATAACTTATGTGAAAGAGTTATATCTCTGCATACTTCTATATTCCTATGGAAATTATTTGAATCCTTGATTGTCTGACTGAAATTATTGACACGATTAAAGACTATATAACAATGCGGATGTTCCCAATCGTTATGACGAACGATCAAATATTACGTATCGGCAATAGCACCCGGGGACGGGGATAACGCTCCGTGCATACCGTACGCAAGGAAGCTGGAACGGCGTTTCAGACATCGGCCCCGATGGGATTGGAATACATTTCAAAGAATCCGGCTTTATCGCCAGAATTGCATCCGGAGACATCAACACCAACAATGCCGTCGTTCATGCCCTTTCAACAGAATTTGAGTTAGTAAACCCGACCCTTTACACCTTAAACAAAGACAACCAATGAAAACAATAATCACAACCATACTCATCGCTATCACCCTTTACGCCTGCGACGACATGAAGAAAGGCTATCTTGAAACCCAGGAAGCCGGTTACGTAACCAATTCAATGACAATCTACCTGCAACCCTCCTCTACAGACACCGTTTCCTACCAGTCAGAACCTATTCAGAGTGTTATCGGCACCTTTCCCATCACCTACGAGATCGCTGCCATCCGCGATTCGACCGGAAGCATAGTTCCCGTTTTCATTGCCTCCCAAATCCGCTGTGTCAGGAATGCCGTCTATGAAATATCCAAAAACCACACCATACCTATCGGCAGGTACACCGTTGACCTGTGGGTAATAAATATAAACAGCAGTATTCTTCTCCATGAAATCCATACCATCATCGTCCGTGAACAAGACGAATAAAGAAATGGAAACCGCCCGGCAATTTTTTTCATAAAATAAGTCTAAACAGTCGGGGCGGGTTTCCTGTTAGTTTCACATAATTAGGTTAGAGGGTACGATAAACGTACCCTCTTTTATATTTATAGTAAAAAACTATTTACTTATTCAAAAACTACATTCAAGTCGCCTGTTATAGGCTTCGGGAGATTGGAAACAATAAACGTATATTCGATTTTGAAATTTTTACAGGTACGGGTATCGATGAAAAAATCGTCTTTAAAACTAATTATCCATTCAAAACAATGCTCTAAGTCAGATATTGATTTGTCGTATATTTTTTGTGCATAACTATAACTCAAATCATAACATTCGATATTTTCATATCTTGTCCCCTCCGCTTCAGCAAATGAAATCATTAGCTTTCGATTTTGATTTATTGCATGGGACCCGTTAGGACTTTGAGACAATATCGGCTTTACAACTTTTTCTACGGATACATTTTTTCTATCATATAAAAAAATGTTATCAGGAAATTTAAAAGTACAATAAATTTTATCTGCTTTAAGAGTCCCGATATTAGTAACCTTAATTATAATAGTTTCTAAGCCTTGCGATATAACTTCCCAAGTTAATTTTTTCCTGATATAGTTTTCATATTCTTTAAAATAGTCTTGTAGTTCACCATTATATCTTCGTATATCTGCATTGGAAACAGTATTTAAAATCTGGCTCTCTAAATAATTGATATGGTCTTCCTGAACAACTAGTAAAATAGGATGCCTTTCTTTTTCTTCTTTTACTTTTGCTTCAATTAATTTATCAATATCAGGTGTATCTGGTCTTTTAAGTTTTAACAGCCGTTCTCCATTTTGAAAACTAATTTCCAACTCCGGCAATCTATTTTTGTAGAGAGCCACCTGTTGCTCTAATTCTTTAATTTTCTTCTCTTCTTCCGAAAGCTCATTCCCTAATTTTTCAGAAGCAGGTAATTCCAAAAATTCAATTCCGTTCTCTTTTGCCTTTAACAATACATCAAAATCTGCAGCAATCAAAATAATACGGTCATCCGGATAGTCTTTTTTAAAATCCAATACGGATAAAATAACTGTATCATCCTGACAATCCCGGCGAAATTTAATACCGTCATAACTATCAGCAGGTGGGTAACCATAAATTAATAACGGAATTTCGCTTGTCCCACCGTATAAACTGATGTTCTTTAGCCTTGAAATTAATCTTATTGCTTTATTCTTTATTTTGGAATTTGCTTTATCTTTTTGTTTATTGATTTCCTGTCGGACAATTCCTGGCACTACAATGGAAAATTCCCCTATATCGGTTATATAGTCCTTCCATTTGATTTGCTCATAATCATTATAATGCAAATAAATGTTTGTGTCTAAAAAAAGGTAGGTCATACACATTAAAATTATGATTGAAGTCTTTTACGGTAAACATATTCAACCACGAAAATAAACATAAAAATTGTTATAAAAACGTTATTTAATAACAGGATTTATAAAACGATGAAATATCTTCCCTGAAAAAATTCGTATGGATAATAACAGCAACAATCCCCGTTGCAAAATAAGCCAATTACACCAAACCACCTCATTACTCCTACTTCCTATAAGAATAATTACGATATTAAAATAGGACATAAAAGACCTTAAAACTCACAAAAAAAACACTACAATCAATCATACTTTAAATAAAAGCACTACATTGTTGCAATCAACAAAAAATTCATTAACATATAACAATGGATATAAAGAAACAGTAATTTGTTTAGGCAGTGTTTAGACGCACAAAACAAACCACATCTTAAGATCATATAACATACTGACTATATGTAAAATACATAAAATATTGTCTTAACTGTCTAAAGCCTTCCAAGCTGGGGGGCGCGGGTTTGAGTCCCGTTTTCCGTTATCATTCAGAGGTAGTTATGAAAATGACTATCTTTTTTCTTGCCCTGTTTTTCGTGGTTTTTGACGGTTAAATTAAACCGAGAGTTAAACCGAAATTTGAGATAGTGTTTCGATAGTGTTTCAAAAAGTGTGTAAATTTCAATTTGTTTATTTTTGTAATGCAACTTCAAAAATGATAGATTATGGAATTTACACATGAACAAATTATGGAAATAATCTCTGAAATTACAAATGGGAAAGAAAGTTTCCAAGACCTAGGCAAGCAAGGTCTTGGAAATCATTTAATTTATATGATATAGAGAAGCAAAACTGTTTATTCTGAAAATAGATAAACAGTGATATCGTGAGGGAAAATTTTCTCATTAAAATATATTTCTAATAGGAACCCAGGAATTACGAGCACATAATTTGTCTACTTTCAGTTAGTCCAAAACATTCGATTATTAGCTGCGAATAAAGTAGGCTACAAAATAGAATTATACCAGCTAATTTACACGACATAATAATATGCATTTTGTTTTTAGAGCTAACAAACTATTTAAAGTATCATTTTTACCATTATAACACCATATATAAAGAAACTATTTAAATTAGTTACTTTTGCAATACAGCTACTCCGATGAATGTTTGTTGGATGCTGAATTATAACTATATTTGTGACGTTGTTAGCAATGACAACAGACATATTTTTATAAGAAGCGTTTAGTTTGTCCTTTACGAAAAAACGACCAATTTTTTAGCACAAAGGGATAAACGGTTACAAACGTTCATACTTGCCATATATGTTATTCATATATTCGGTCGAGTGTGGAGTAGCTGTTTATTTTCCTGTGGGCGTTTGGCGATGCCTCTGAATTGATAAACTGGTTAGTCTCCACACTTCTTTTTTATTACAAAACTACCTTTCGGGAGACTTTTCAAGGTGCTAAATAATTTATAATTATGAAAAAACAACATTTATGTGGAGTACTTTTTATCGTACTGTGGAGTCTGGTCTCTTGCGACAACTCCAAATTAACTTCCCAAAAAGCAATGCGACTGATAGAAAACGGTGATATTATTTGTACACATGACATATTGGTAGAACTACCAGTCGGAAAATATGTTATTGACAGGAGCATGCACTTGAAATATCCATCTTTGGTAACAAAAACACTAAGAAATCCAGAAACAAATGAAAAAGAAACTATTGTATCTGACATCTGCTGTTTCGGAGGTTTTGGTTATGGATGTATTGATTGTCTAACAGCTTTTCAAAAAGCCGGACTCATTACATTAGAATACACAACAACAACCGGACATCTTTTAGGAAAATGTACTGAATATCATGTTAATGTAAAATTAACTTCAGAAGGAGAAAAATATCTTGTCAAAAGAGCTGACAGGGCTGGCAAAGAAATCGTCCTGCTAAAAGGATACAAAATGAAACTACATGAAATCTTTGAACTTGAAGTTTATCCAGCCAATAACAGTGCAAAATGCTTATATAATTACGTTTATTCTAATGTGTCTCCATTTGCCGAATTAGCACTTGACATAAAGGATAACATGTTAAATGACACAAAACATAATGCCAAATTCAAATATTATGAAGAAGAAGGTTGGAAATTTATCAACCAATAATATATTCATTACTTTCTGATTATATGTAAGGTATGAAACGAATGTTCAATTTATTAATATGTGTATTTGTATTGTTATCGTGCTATTCCGTTCAAGATAAAATTTTAAGAACTGCAGAACATTATGTGAGAGATATTGTTATTTTTCCTGACATTGCTGGAGTCAATAAAATTAAGGAATTTAAAATATCAAAGATATTTATCAAAGATACACTGGAAGATGTTCGTCCATTTTTAAGCAAATATAAAAACCATAAAAAAATGGATAAATATCAAAAAATTGTGGAAGGAACTCCAGTAGCAGGATATGTCGTGTATATCTCATATGAATTTAAATGGGGAGAAAGATATCATTTTTTCAAATGTCATATTGTAGTTTCATCCGACCTGAAAGAAACCTCCTATTACGAGGCAGACTCATCCCCTTTTGGAAATACTCCAAAATTCGAAACATTGTTTTATCAAGATAAGTTAAATTAAGAGATTATCCACTATATTGGGTAAACAATAATTCAAATCAGGGTTTAGATTTATTCTAAATCCTGATTCTGTTTTCAAATATAGCTATAAATTGCTCCATTACAATATTCAGCACACCATATCCACAACGTTAATTTGCCCACAAAAGAAACAAAACAAACATTGCGCTCGTGTCTGAATTTATACTTACAAATTTATTTACAATATCGTATTTAC
>ENA-ORSS01003598-ORSS01003598.1-human-gut-metagenome-genome-assembly--contig:-NODE-3598-length-12375-cov-3.628084_pt1 | contig 12375 bp, 3 predicted proteins | sample MGYA00241899_ERZ509162 | MGnify/ENA primary metagenome ERZ509162 (study PRJEB26280, sample SAMEA2338641) | human gut metagenome | biome: human gut; feature: human-associated habitat; material: faeces... | reverse complement strand
GGCCGCCGGCGTGACGGTGCTGGCGGCGGCGCTCATCGTTCCGGCGCTGCCCTGGCTGCTTGGCTTTGCCGCCGGGGCTATGCTCTATGTGGTGGCCGCCGAGCTGCTGCCCACGCGCGGCGACCCCGGCCCGGGGGCGCTGGCCTTTGCCGCGGGCTTTACCGTAATGATGATCCTGGACGTGGCGCTGGGGTAGGGAGGAGGGTTGACAACGGCCAATTCCTGTAATATAATGTCGCTGACAAGTAAATAAACAGTCTGTTGATCCAATGTCGCCGGCGGCCGTACAGCCCACCACGGGCCAGGCGTCGGCATAGAAGGAAAGGGGTAGCCAAACCCCGCACGACCGGTACTGTGAGCGCAAGGATGCACCGAAGCGGCGAGAGCCGCCGGGACGAAAGTCCGCCATTGTGGGTAAGCCCATGAGAAGGTAGGCTGCAAACGAGGAGGGATGTCTGTCCCCCGCGGCGCGAGCCAGGAGAATTGCATTGTGTAGGACGAATTGCAGCGGGCGCGCTCTCCGTGTGCGGGAATCTTGTACCACCATGTAGATGTACCACGCTGACCTCCTGAACGGGAGGTCGGTGTTTTTTGCGCCGCCTTTTTCGCGGCCGGCCCTTTTGGGCGGGCGGCGGGGGCGGCGGCGTCTTTCCGTGGTGCAGGGGTCGTATCTATTGCGTTCGCTGTCCGGCTTTGCGCCGGGCAGCGTTTCATTTTCGCGGGACAGAGTGCACTCTGTCCTGTTTTTCATGCCCTGCATGAAAAATACTCTCCTTGTCAGGCTGTAGCGCTGCCGTATGCAGCGAAGCGGTGCGGAAAACTCGACTGTCAAGCTGAGGCGCCGTGCGCTTTCCATCTGACCGTGAAACTGTGCAGACGAGTCCCCTTTGTCAAGCTGAGGCGGCCATTGGCCGCGTGCTTTTCCATAAGTGGGGCGGGGATGTTGCCGCATCCCCGCCCACCCCCTCACGTCGACAAAAAATTTACATAAAGGAGAAAGAGACATGAAGAAGAGAGTCATAAGCTGGCTGCTGACCGTCGTGATGGTTGTCAGCCTGCTGCCCACCTCCGTGTTGGCCGACATGCTGGCCGCGGATCAGGAGCAGCAGACCCAGCAGGAACAGATAGCTCCGGTGGACACGGAGAACACCGTCCCTGCCGGGAATGAGGAGACGCAGGAGCAGCAGGAGCCTGCTGAGGAAGTGCCTGTGTCCCGGTCTGCCCGCAGCGGCGGCGCGGACAGTGCGCCGACAGCCATCAACGATGCGGATGGCTTCAAGAATATGGTCGCCGGCGGCAGCTATACGCTGACGAAGGATATCATTGTCACCGAGCCCTATGCCAGCGACTTTTCCGGCACCTTTGACGGCAACGGCCACACCGTGACGCTGAATATTACCAGCGGCAGTGCCAACACCGGTTTGTTTAAGAAACTGGTCGGCGGGGCAACGGTAAAGAATGTTACCACTGCGGGTACTGTCTCTGGCGGAGCGAGTACGGGTGCAATTGCGGGAAACGCAGATGGAAAGGTCAGTATTTTTAATTGCAAGAATACTGCAACTGTGACAGGCACTGGAAAAGGTGTTGGAGGGATTCTGGGGTATAGTTATCCCGCCAATGGCTATGCCACAATCGAAAGCTGTGCAAATACTGGAGCGATTGTTGCGGAAGGTAAACAACAAATCGGCGGCATAGCAGGGAATCTTGAAGGAGCACATGTAATTAGGAATTGTTACAACACTGGGAGTGTAACGGCAACATCTGGATTCGCAGGAATAGTAGGGCGCGGAACTAAGGGAGTAACGGTTGAGAACTGTTATAGTACAGGAGCCATAGCGACCGGCGGTTTTGCTCTGGTTGGAGTCGCGACTAGTACGTCCCCAGCTGTATCTGTTAAAAACTCGTATGCGGTCGAAGGAACGGGAAAAGATATCATTTACATTTTTGAAGGGAGTACTCCAATAAGCAGAGACGAAAAAACGGGGTACAAATCCGCTGATGAAATGAAATCCCCCGCGTTTGCGGCTTTGTTAGGGGAGGCCTTCATGGCTAAGGCCGGCGACTATCCCGCCCTCAGCTGGGAGACCCCCACCGCGGCGGTATCCTTTACCATTGCTCCCGCGAATGCTACGCTCGAAATCAACGGCGGCACTTATACCGGCTCCACCACCGTGGCGCTGCCCGCCGCCGATGCACCGTATTCCTATACCGTGTCCTGTGACGGTTACACCACAAAAACCGGCACCGTGACCGTGACGGGCAACGACAACCCCGTGGCGAATCCTGCCAATGTTACTGTTACGCTGGCGGAGGATGCTGCACAGTGGGTCACCGTGACCTTTACCGTGACTCCCGCCGGTGCCGCGCTCACCCTCAAGGACGGCGAGACGCAGGTTGCGCCCACCGAGGGAACGACCTATCAGATGCTGAAGGGTCACGCCTATACTTACACCGCCGAGACGACCGAGGAGGGCTATGAGCCCGCCTCCGGCACCGTGACTCCCAACGAGAACAGCACCCAAACCGTGGCGCTGAAAAAGGTGCAGAGCATTGCGGTGACCAAGGCTCCCACAAAGACGGAGTACTACAAGGGCGATGCCGAACTTGACCTGACCGGCATGGTCCTCACGGTGAACTATGATGGCACCAATGAAACCCGCACCATTGAAGGCGACTATGCCGCCGCCGGTGTGACCTGTGAGGGCTTTAGCACCGAAAATCCTACAGATAGCCAAATCGTCACTGTCAAGTACAGGGGCAAAACCGCCACCTTTACCATCAAGGTGAAGGACGCAATGCTCTTTGCTGACTTTTTCACGGGACTCAATGGCATTGCCACAGCGCAAAACAGCACCTCCTACAAATTTGAGCCGGTGCTGCTGGATGGCGGTTATGTCCTGAAATCCACCAATGAAAAGAAGGGCAACACCACCTCCAGTCTGACCCTGACCTTTGCCAAGGCTGCCCAGTTGACCTTTGACTGCAAAACCGACTCCGAAAAAAATTATGATGGCCTGCGCGTAGATATTAACAATCAACAGGGAAACCAATTTGGTTCAACCGGCGGCGGATACAGTGGTGAAAAGCAAGATTGGAAAGAGTTTTCCATCGCTGTAAATGCCGGGGATAAGGTCACCGTAAACTACCGAAAAGATAGCAGCGGGGACAAGGGGCAAGATTGCATTTGGCTGCGCAATTTCCGCGCCGAGGTGCTGCCCACCGTGCGCTTTGATGTCAAGGATGCGGCAGGAACGGCAATTGATGCCACTGTGACGCTGAAAAAGGGCTACACCGGCCTGACAGCGGGTACAGACGGAAGTTATGCCCTGACAGTTGGCGAAAAATACACCTATACGGTGGAAAAGAAAGGCTACGAAAAGGTAACGCAGGAGTTTACCGCCCAAGAGGGGAACAACACCATTACCGTTACCCTTGTCAAGCTGCCGGTCATTACCCTGAAGTTTACCCCCGATGATGCGGCGGTAACACTGAAACAGGGAAACACCACCGTTTACAAGGAGTCTGCGGCCAGTTCCACCGGCAAGAATGTCTATATCGCTGCCAAGAATACCGACTACACCTACACCGTCAGCAAGTTCGGCTATGAGACGGCCACCGGCACGATCAGTGTTGCGACCGCCGATGTGAACAAGACCGTCAAGCTGACCGAGTTGGCAAAGCAGACGGTGACCTTCAATATCACCAAGCCGGAGGGCGTGACCGCCGAGCCCACCATCACCGTGAAGTCCGGCAGTATCACCGCCTACACGGGCAGCGGCGCGGACTGCACTCTCCCCGCCGGGGACTATACTTACACGGCCAAGTTGGATGGCTGCGATACCTTGTCTGGGAGTTTTGTGGTCAAGGCTGCCAAGACCATAGGCCTGGAGTTCGTCAAGTCGCTGACCTTTGACGATTTCTTTGCCGACCTGGACGGTATCACCGCCGAGAACGGCACACGATACGGCTTTGAACCGGTGCGGGCTGCTGGTGGGAACTATTTGGAGAGCAATAGAAGAAGTTACGGCACGACCTCCTTGACCCTGACGGCGACAGAGTCTCGTCTGGTGTCTTTCCAGTATCTTGCAAAGGGAAATAAAGCCGATTACTCATGGGATGACGATTCTGCCTTTAGCGTGAAAAAAGGTACAAGCACTCTGCTGACAGCCTACGAGGAGAACGGTTGGAAAACCTTTAGCACGGTGTTGAATAAGGATGAAAAACTCACCTTGTCTTTCAGCGAAAGTGGCAGCAGTTACTATGTCCGGCTCAAGGATTTTGCCGCCGCCGCAGCCCACACCCTCACCCTTAACACTCCCGACGGTGCAACAGTGGTGCTGAAGGACCGTAGCGGCGCGGAGATCACCGGCAAAAACGGCGCATACACCGTTGCCGCCGGTACCTATGCCTACACCGTCAGCAAGTTCGGCTACGAGACCAAGACGGGGAACATCACCGTTAGCGCCGATGTGAACGAGACCATCACGCTGAGCGAACTTGCCACCCGTACCCTGACCTTTGCCGTAACTCCGGCGGACGCCACGGTGACCGTGACCCACCCCGTGGGCGGCACGATCACAGCAGACGAGAACGGCGCATACATCGTCTACGCCGGCGAGACGTATGCCTATACCGTCGCCAAGGCGGACTATATCACGGTCAGCGGCAGCTTTACCGCTGCCAAAAACGACACCATCACGGTAACACTGACCTATGCCGGTGAGGGATGGGACGGCACGACCAAGACCGCGCCCACGCAGGACGAGAGCGGTGTCTACCTGATCGATACCGCCGCGAAGCTGGCCTGGTTTGCCGATGCCGTCCAAAACGGGCAGAGAGATATCAGCGCCAAACTCACCGCCAACATCAACCTCAACGGCAAGCCCTGGACGGCCATCGGCACCAGCAGCAATAAGTTCGCCGGCACCCTGGACGGCGATAGTCACACCGTTAGTGGACTCGTTACAACCGGCCTTGTGGGGGAACTTGCAGAGGGCGGCGTAGTTGAAAATCTGCGTGTGAATTGCGCGATTGTCAGTACCTCGTCGCTTTTGGGAGGTGTTGCCAATTCCAGTGCAGGAACGATACGGAACTGCATGGTCAGTGGTAGTATCACGTTCTCCAGCGGGGGCTATAATGGTGCATCGGCAATCGGCGGCATTGCTGGACGGACTACCGGTAACGGTGTGATTAGTGGTTGCGTTAGTAGGGCTGTCGTCAAGGATGCTTACGATAATAGTACATATGGTACATCCGCACCTTTGGGAGGCATTGCCGGATATGCATACGGTGTTGTCGAGAACTGCTATTTTACCGGTACTCTCGCGGTAAAAAAGACGCAGCCGAATAAGATTATCCAGCAAAAACGCGGCGGCCTTGTAGGCGAACTGAACGCTAATGCAGAGCTCAAGGGTTCCTATGTGGCAGGAGAGTTCGCAATAGCAGATGAGAGTAAGTTCGGTGCGGTGGTAGGCAAGGTGAACTCCGGCGCCACCATCACCAACTGCGCTTATCTGGACACCATCGCACCACAGGCCGCGGCGGATGGCACCACCAGCGGCATGACTGCCCATACCGCGGACTATATGCGCTCCGCGGAGTTCGCCGTGGACATGGGCATGAATCAGGATGACGGTACCCTCAACGGCGGTTTCCCCGTTCTGCCCTGGCAGGGCGGCACCGTGCTCTCCGCCGACGACCTGCGGGCCGTCAGCCAGGCCCAGCAGAGCCTGTCTCTGCGGGGCATGAGCGCCGCCGACGCCGCCAAGAAAGCCAAGGCCGACTGGTACGCCGAGAGTGTGCTGGGACTCTATAAACTTACGGACGGTAACTATAATAAGGCCGACCTCTGCAAGGAATACGGCATCGAAGAGCCCGGCGAAGCGGTCACGGACCTGCACGACTACTTCCTGACCGCCCTGCAAAAGCACTTCTATAAGGAACTGGGGCTCGATGCCGAGAATGCAGACCTTCTGAAGGCCGATGCCACCGGCGTCTACCAGATCAAGGGCATCGAGGCCGTCACAGTCATGCTGGACGATATGGAGAGCGACGAAAAGGTGCCTCGCGACTGCACCACCAGCCTGATACTGCCGTCCACCGTACAGGTAACGGTGAACGGCGCGGAAAAGACCGTTGCCATTGCCTGGGAGAGCAGCAACACTGCCCTGGTGACCGTGCAGGACGATGGGACTGCCGCCATCACCGCGCCTGCCGGTGGCAAGGCTACTGTCACCCTCAAGGCCACGCTGACCTCCGGCAGCGAGAGCAAGGTCAAGACCTTTACCCTCTGCCTGTGGTCTAAAGCGGCGGAGCAACAGCAGACACTGGACGACATTGCCGCCGTGATCACCGCACGCAATGCGGCGGTGCGCCCCCTGCAGGGACTGGGCCTCTACAACGACACCACCGACGCCAACGGCAAGGGTGTTGAAAAAGCCTTCCGCCGCCTGCTGGAGGAGATGGGCTACGAGGATGTGGCAGACAAGGCTGTCATTACCTATACGGACGGCAGCGCTAAAGCCAGTGGTTTTGACGGTGCGGCACATGAGTACATCACCGCGAACGGCGATGTCAAGTTCTTTGACGGCGCTGTCCAGCTGAAGGAGGCGTATTACGCCGGCCTGGAGTTCAAAGTCGCCTACGGCGGTGCGGAGAAGACTATCACCACCCGCGCGATCGTGGGCCGCAGCTTTGACGATGTGCAGGCACAGCTGACGGAAGCTTCCAAAACGCTGACCTGGGAGATGATCCGCGGCGAGAACACCAACGAAGCGGAGACGGACACCACCGGCGCCTGGGATCGCCACGCCGTGGTTGGCGGCATTACCTCCAATTTGACGCTGCCTTACAGCATCTCCGGCCGCTACGATATGCAGGTCCAGTGGGCTGTTGTGGATGTCGCGGAAGACTCCAACTGCCTGTATATCAGCAGCGATAAAGACAGCGCCTCCGGCGTGGGCAACATTGTCCGCCCCGTGCGGCCTGCCGAGGGTGAGCTGCCCGAGGATGCCGGCAAGGAAACTTTGATCGCCCGCGTGACCTATACCGACTTTGACGACGATCCGTATATAAAGGAGCATATCACGGGGCAGAACGGTGTGGAGGTCTACGCCGACGTGTTCTTTGACATCACGGTAGCGCCCTTTGACATCGACGCCACCAACGAGATGCAGACGGCCCTGACGGACAAGTATCAGTCTCTGCTGGTGGACTTCGTGGACAAAACGACGAAGCCCGATCTCAGCAAAGTCGATGCCGATTTGCAGATGCCCCGGCCCTATCTGCTGCAGCAGGAGGGCATCATGACCGACAGCTATAACCAGAAGGTCACGATGGTGAGCCTCACCCCGGACGTGCTGGGCTTCAACGGCTATCACGCCATGGTCTACCGCCCGCTGCCCGGTGAGGAAGCGGCAGAGGCCAGATACGTGGTCACTATCACCACCCGCAGCTCCGGCCAGCTGCTGGCCCGTCAGGAGTTCAGCTTCACCATTCAGCCTTTTACCCAGCAGGAGTTGGATGACGCTGCCGCCTTTATGACGGCGGCGCTGACCGAGAACGCCTACTGGAACGGTATCAAGAACAAGAATACGGATAAGACCAATGTCACCTCCGACCTGTACCCCTTCGCAGAGATCTGCAAAAACAAGGACGGCACGCTGGAATACGTCCGCGGCACGGTGAATATGACCTTCGACGGCATCGAGGCCGACGATATCCCCGGCTGGCTCGATACGGAGAAGTACCGCTGCTTCCGATCCTCCCGACCCTCCGTCATCGAGAATGAGCTCCTGCGTGTGCACCGGCCGGAGTACAATACGACAGTTACGCTGGACAGCGTCCTGACCTACACCAAGTACGCCCAGTACTGGGAGAAATTCGGCCTGAACGGCACTGAGGAGACAAAGGAGAAGTACAAGCTCTTCGAGCAGTTCTACAAGCAGCCGGTCAGCGTTGATCTGAGGGTCACGGGCCTGACGGAAAAAGATGATCCCAACGAGAACGCGATGATCACCGTCACCGTCCAGGTGGACAGCTATAACGAAAACAAGCACAGCTTTACCGGGACCAACTACACCTTTACCGGGAAGGCCAGCAATGACTGGACGGCCTGGGATGCCGTCAAGGCCTGCCTGGACAATGCCAAGTACGAATATACCGGCAGCGGTGCGTATCTCAAGAGCATTACGGACACAAAGGGCCAAACACTGGGCGAGAAGGATGACGGCAAGTCCTCCGGCTGGATGTTCGGCATCACGCCGGCCCAGGGTAAGGAGACGCTGCCCAACACCACGCTGGATGCGACCTTTATCCATGACGGCGACACTGTCCGCCTGTTCTTCACGAACAAGTATATCCCCGTGGACCCCGATGAGCCTGTGGATCCCGGCACGGAGATCCCCAACTTTGACCAGGTGTACGCCGACACCAAGAAGTACATCCAGAACAACGTGCCCGCACCCGTCGTGGCCAGTGACCGCGGCGAGTGGGCGGTGCTGGGCTTGGCCCGCGCCGGCGTGGAGCTGTCCGATGCATACATCCAGGCCTACTACGGCAAGGTCGTGGCCTATGTGCAGAAGAATATGGGCGCGGACGGCGTTCTTCTCGATCCCGAGAGCCATAACCCCACCGTCACCGACAACGAGCGCATCATCCTGGCCCTTACCGCCATTGGTAAGGACCCCGCCAACGTGGGCGGCAAAAACCTGCTGACGGCGCTGCAGAACAAGGATATCATGCAGGTCACCAATACCAGTGACACGGATATCAACGGCCTGGTATTCGGTCTGCTGGCCCTCAACAGCGGCAACTATACCCAGGACAGCTACTGGCTGGTACAGGCCATCCTGACCCAGCAGAATGCGGACGGCAGCTGGAGCGCCAGCGCCGAAACAAAACCCGCCAGCGACGTGGACATGACCGCCATGGCGCTGCAGGCGCTGGCGCCCTACTACAACGAGGGCGGCGATACCACGGTGAACGCCGCCGTCGATAAAGCGCTGCAATGGCTGTCCGCTAAGTACAAGGGCATGGGCTATACCAGTGCGGAGAGCTGCGCCCAGGTGGTGGTGGCCCTGTCCGCTCTGCAGCTGAACGCCAACAGCGACAGCAGCTTTGTCAAGACCGTGGATGGTGCGCCCACCAGCGTGCTGGGCGATCTGCTGCAGTATTACCTCGGCGAGGGTCAGGGCTTTAAGCATGCGGCCTCGGGCAAGACGGCTGACCAGAAGGCCACCGAGCAGGCCCTCTATGCCATGGCAGCCTACGAGCGCTATTGCCGGAGGACCAAAGCCCTCTACGATATGACCGACGCCGTCTGCGCCCACAGCTTCGGCGATTGGCAGGTAGTCTCCCCGGCCACCTGCACGGCGGATGGCTCCCGCCAGCGCGTCTGCACGCGCTGCGGCGCGGTGGAGGTTCAGACGCTTCCTGCCACGGGCCACAAGTTCGGTGAGTGGACGACCACTAAGGAACCCACCTGCACCGAGACCGGCACGGAGAAGCGCACCTGCACCGTCTGCTCCAAGGAGGAGACCCGCGTCATCGCTGCGTTGGGCCACACCCCCGGCACAGAGGTGTTCGTGGACAAAAATGACCACTGGAACGTCTGCAAGGTTTGCCATGCGGTGGTCAACAAGACCGGGCACACCTATGTGAACGGCATCCAGTGCGTCTGCGGTGCGGTGAAGTCCGAGGATGGTACGATGAAGCGCATCGAGGTATCTGACACTATTACAGTGCCCGATACCCTGCGGGATAACGAGAAGCTGAACAGCGAGGAAAAGATCAAAGCCGAGCTGCAGCTGCAGATCTCCAGGAAGGACAGCAAGAACACAGCGGAGAACACCGCGGTGTTTGATGTGCGGCTGATGATCATCACCACCGTGGACGGTGAGCAGGTGGAGACTCCCGCTACCAAGGCGGACTTGGTAAACGGCAGGATCACCGTGCTGCTGCCCTATCCTGAGGCTATTGCGGCCAATTACAGCAAGTACAGCTTTACCGTGGCACACCTTGTGACTATGGCGGACTGCGGCCTGGATGTGGGCACCGTGGAATTCCCCGCTGTCACCAAAACCCCCAGCGGCCTGCTGGTGACGCTGACCGGCCTGTCTCCTGTGGCCATCAGCTGGACGAAGTCCACCAACCACTATTACTACAACCCCGCAACGACACCGGACAAGACCGACTCCTCCAACACAGGGGACGACAGCCAGATGACCATTTGGCTGGGCAGCGCGGTCCTGGCGGCGGCAGCCGTTGTGGTGCTGACCCGGAAGAAGCGCGTTTCCAAGTAACAACAGAACAGCCGACGCAGGGGCGCGAAAGCGCCTCTGCGTATGGCGCTTTTATGAGGAATGAGAGATATGAAGAAAAACCACCGATTTTGGCTGTTGGCGCTGGCGCTGTCCCTGCTGCTGACCTGCGCCGCCTGCGGAAAAAAGACCGTATCGTACGCCCCCGGCAACATTCCCACGGCAACGCAGGAGCAGACCACGGACACCAGGAAGGACGACACAGCTGAAACGGGCACCACCAAGGCTGACGGCAAGCAGGACGCGGCAAAGACTAAGGATAAGACCGCGGACGATAAGAAGTCTGACGAGCAGAAGCCGGCTGGTGAAGCCAAAAAGACCGAGGAGGACGCAAAAAAGCAGGAGGAAGCCAAGCGCCTGGAGGAGCAGAAGCGGCTGGAAGAAGAGAAGAAACAGCAGGAACAGAAGCAGCCTTCTGCGCCGGACCCGGACCCTGCGCCTGCACCTGACCCGGCGCCGGCGGCGTCCGTATCGCTGTACATTTCCTGTGCCACGGTGCTTGATAATATGGACAAGTGCTCCGACGGCGTGAAGGGCCTTATCCCCGCCGACGGCGTGATCCTGTCCGCCACGGTGACCATCACCGAGGGTGAGTCTGTCATGTCCGTACTGAAGCGGGCCTGCGGTGACGCGGGTATCCCGGTGAGTTCCAGCGGCAGCTATGTCAGGGGCATCAATGGCCTGTTCGAAAAAAATGTGGGCAGGAGCTCCGGCTGGATGTACTGCGTGGGGGGAACCTTCCCCAGCTATGGAGCGGACAGCTATACGCTCTCCGGCGGCGAGAACATTCAGTGGCTCTACACCTGTAATATGGGTGCAGACGTGGGCAATACCTACATGGGCTGACAAAAGGGCGGCTTTTGCCGCCCTTTTTCCGCACGCAGGATTGACGTATCCCCTGGCGGCAGGGTATAATCAAAAGGTTAAGACATCATGTATGCAGGAGGTGATCCCATGGACGATACGCTGCGCACTTGCCATCCGGCGGTGAGCTTTGCCTATTTCGCCCTGGTCATCGCCTGCGCGATGCTGCTGATGCACCCGGTGTGCCTGGTTCTGTCGACGCTGGGCGGCGGGTGGTATGTTGCCCGTCTGCTGGGCGGCAAGGGCCTGCGCCGCCACCTGCTGTGGCTGCTGCCCATGGCCCTCCTGGCGGCGGCCCTGAACCCGGCCTTTGTCCACCAGGGCGTCACCATTCTGGCCTACCTGCCCTCCGGCAATCCTTTGACGCTGGAGAGCCTGCTCTACGGTCTGGCCGCCGGCGCCATGCTCAGCGCCGTGGCGCTGTGGTTCGTCTGCGTCACCGATGTCATCACCTCGGACAAGGTGGTGTACCTCTTTGGCCGCGTCATCCCGGCGCTGTCGCTGCTGCTGAGCATGATCCTCCGCTTTGTGCCCCGCTTTGTCCGGCGGCTCCGTGCCGTGGCGCAGGCCCAGCGGCATCTGGGCCGTGATACCCAGACCGGCTCCCCGGCCCGGCGCGTCAGAAGCGCCCTTCGTGTGTTCTCCATCGTTGTCACCTGGAGCCTGGAAAGCGGGCTCATTACCGCCGATAGTATGCGCTGCCGGGGCTATGGCCTGCCAGGGAGGACATCCTTCTCCCTCTACCGCTTTGACCGGCGTGACGGTGCCGTCGCCCTCTGGCTGGCCTTTTGCGGCCTGTATCTGCTGGGCGGCGGTCTGGCCGGCGGCTTGCGCTTTCAGTATTACCCCATGCTGCTCAGCGGCACCGTCACACCGCTGACGGTCAGCTTTTTCGCCGTTTACGGCCTGCTCTGCTTTACGCCGGTGCTGCTGGACACCCTGTCCCGGCGCCGCTATCTCGTCCGGAAAGGAGGGACGCCCCGTGCCTGAACTGCTGCGTTTGGAGCATTTTGGCTTCACCTACCCCCAGCAGCCCAGCCCCGCGCTGGCGGATGTGTCCCTCACGGTCCGTCAGGGCGAGTTCTGGGTCCTCTGCGGCGCCTCCGGCTGCGGCAAGACCACGCTTCTCCGCCAGCTGAAGCCCACCCTGCGTCCCCACGGTGCGGCCGAGGGCTGTATCCTCTTCGACGGT
>ENA-ORSS01003597-ORSS01003597.1-human-gut-metagenome-genome-assembly--contig:-NODE-3597-length-12381-cov-8.244524_pt1 | contig 12381 bp, 9 predicted proteins | sample MGYA00241899_ERZ509162 | MGnify/ENA primary metagenome ERZ509162 (study PRJEB26280, sample SAMEA2338641) | human gut metagenome | biome: human gut; feature: human-associated habitat; material: faeces... | reverse complement strand
AAACTTCGCCACACCCGGATAGCTATTGAATTAGCTTATGTATCATAGCATATCCGGGTGGGTTTTGCAAGAGGTATTTTTATTTTTTACGCCAGCAGCTTTGCGGCGGCTTCGGCCAGGCGGGCGAGTTGGGCGTTTGCCTGCTCCACGGTCGGCTTGACGGCGGACAGGTAGGCCTTGATCTTCGGCTCGGTGCCGGACGGGCGGATGATGACCTTGCTGCCGCCGGGCAGGCGGTATTCCAGCACGTTCGCTTTCGGCAGGCCGGTGCCCTCGGCCTCGTAATCCGTATAGCCCTCGACCGGAAGTCCGGCGATCTCGCGCAGCGGCTGCGTGCGCAGGCCCTGCATGAGACTGGCCATCTTCTCCATGCCCGTCTCGCCCGCAAAGGCAAAGCTCTTCTGGGCGTTGCAGTAGCAGCCGAACTCGGCATAGAGCGCGTCGATGGCGTCGCCGAGCGTCATGCCCTTTTTGGCGTACCACGCGGCCGCCTCGCAGATGAGGAGCACAGCGTTGACCGCGTCCTTGTCGCGTGCGTGCGTACCGGACAGGTACCCGTAGCTCTCCTCAAAGCCGAAGATATAGCGTTCCGGATGGCCGCCCTGCTCCAGCAGGGCGATCTGCTCGCCGATATACTTGAAGCCCGTAAGCACGCGGCGCAGCTCGACGCCGTATTTCTTCGCAACGGCTGTGACCATATCGGTCGAGACGATGGTGGTGACGGCGACGGGATTTTCCGGCATCGTGCCATTCGCGATGCGGCTGCAGCAGATGAAGTCCAGCAGAATGACGCCCATTTCGTTGCCGGAAATGAGCCGGTAGCCGCCCTTTCCGTCCGGCACGGCGGTGCCGCAGCGGTCGCAGTCGGGGTCGGTGCCGATGAGAATATCGGGGTGGACGCGGTCGCAGTACTGAAGGCCCAGCTCCATGGCCTGCCGGATCTCCGGATTCGGATACGGGCAGGTCGGGAAATGGCCGTCCGGCTGCTCCTGCTCCTTTACGATGGTCATGTTCCGAATGCCGAGCTTCTGCGTCAGCTTTTTGACGCATTCAAGTCCCGCGCCGTTGAGCGGCGTGTAGACGAGCTTCAGGTTTTCAATTCCCTCGCCGCTGCCCACGCGCTGCGCATAGACGGCGTCGACAAACGCGTCCAACACCTCGTCGGGAATGTACCGGATGCTTCCGGCGGCCAGCGCCGCGTCAAAGTCCGTGGTCTTCGCGCTGGTGAAATAGTCCATGTGCTCCAGCAGCGCGACCACGCGCTTTGCCGCCTCCGGCGTCATCTGACAGCCGTCGGAGCCGTAGACCTTATAGCCGTTGTATTCCGCCGGGTTGTGGCTGGCCGTGACGCAGACGCCGAGCCCGCAGTGCAGGTGACGCACGGCGAAGCTCAGCGCCGGGACAGGCTCGAGCCGGGGATAGAGGTACGCCGTGATGCCGTTGGCGGCGAAGACCGCGGCTGCCTCACGGGCGAAGACGTCGCTCTTGATGCGGCTGTCATGGCCAATGGCAACGGTCTTCGGCAGCTCCGTCTCGTTGAGATACTGTGCAACCGCCTGCGTCGCGCGGCGGATCACGTAAATATTCATCCGATTCGTGCCTGCGCCGAGCACGCCGCGCAGACCCGCCGTGCCGAATTCCAGATCGCGGTAGAACGCGTCGGTGACCTTCTCCGCGTCGGAGTACATCGCGTCCAGCTCCTGCCGCAGCTCCGGCTCCAATCCCTGCTGCGCGAGCCACTGCGCATATCGCTTTTCTGCCAGTTCCATATCTGTAAACCTCCGTTTTTCAGTGTGATAGTTTATATGCTTAAGCCAGCGTGCCGCCGATGGCGTTCGGCATGGATGCGCCGGCTTCGATCAGCGGCAAGTACCAGTCGTCGTAGAAATACGGCAGGCGCGTCTCGTCGTCCGTGCGCACATCCTCCCAATCCATGCCCCAGGGGCGCAGATAGACCGTATAGACGAAGGAATCTTCGCTGTTTTCCGGGTCTGTATAGACGCCGGAGATGCAGATCATCTCGGAATACGGCATGGACTCGGATGGGGCCGCGTCAATGTACCACGCGTCCGCGCCGCTTAGCGAGCAGTCAAAGAAGCTGCCGCCCGTCGAAACGAGCCGTCCGCTCGTCGTCAGATCAGCGCTCGCCTGCACCTGTGCATCGGCGATGATCTGTCCGGCCTCGCAGGAATCGTCCCACAGGGTAAGCGTTCCGCTTCCGTCCGCGTCAAGCTCGATCTGTGCGCAGGCATCCCACCAGCTGCCTGCGTTGTCTTCATAGGCGCCGGTCCCAGATTCGATCATCCACCAGCCGTACCAGCTGCCGTTCCAGAAGGCCGTCTGCGAGACAGCATTCATTGAGGGATCGACCGGCTCTGCCGGCTGATAGGGCGCGAAAAGTCTCCTTCCCACCAGCCCCCAGAGCACGGCGGACAGCACCAGAACGCCTGCGATGATCCCGATCACCAGCGGCGCTTTGGATTTTTTCTTCGGCTTCTGCGGGGGCGCACTCTGCGCCGCAGGCCGCTCCGGCGGGGGAGGGAAGCCGTCTGCGCGTGTGGTCTGCGGCTGTGCGGGTTCGGGCTGCGTCAGCTTTGCGCCGCATTCCGTACAGAATTTCGCTGTTTCCTCGATTTTGCTTCCGCAATAGGGACAAAACGCCATGGTCGGTTCTCCTTTCTTATTTCGCCGTCCCGAATGAGTCCGGCATATCGGCAACGCCCCGCGCAAGCAACGGCGTGTACCAGCTGTCGTAATCTGGCGGGAGCATATTGCGGTACAGACAGCCGCTCGTGTCGCCGGTGCGCACATCCTCCCAGTCCGTGCCCCACGGGCGCAGATAGAGACGGAAGCGCACCCAGCCGCCGTTTTCATCCTCCGCACGGCCGGAAATGCAGATCATATGGTCAAACGTATGCACCTCCGACACGCCAGGATCGCAGGAAAGCCCATTCGTCAGATCGCAGTCCAGATACGTGCCGGAGTCCGCCGTCATGTGCCCGGCGTCGGTCGTCCCCGCCGAAAACGTGACGCTTGCCCGGAGCAGAAGCTCGCCGGGTTCATTCTCCGTATCCCAAACGGTGAGCATTCCTGCATCCCCGCGCACGCTGATGTGCGCGCAGGCATCCCATGCGGTGTCCTTCAGGTATTGCAGCTCCTCGCTCGCATCGGTAACAATGTGCCAGCCGTACCAATCCCCGGCCCAATAGGCCGCGTGATCCGGCTCTGCATCCGTGTCCGGCTCCTGTGCCTGCTCCGGCAGACTGTCCAGCAGCGGAAGCGCGGCGGAGGCCGTTCTGGAAAAGCTCATACGGATATCAGCGTCAAAAAAGCCGATGGTGACCGTGTTTGCGTCGATCGTCCCTTCGCAGCGCGCACTGCCCATTGTCAGCGTGAGCCGTCCGCCTGATGTTTCCCATTCGACCGCGGCGGCTTCACCGTCCACGCAGAAAACGCCCTCGCCGCCTGCGTTCAGCGTGAGATAGGTCTGGCCGCTGTAGACCTCGCCGATCGGCTGCCAGTCTCCGCCATAGACGCTGACCTGCTCGCCATGGAAGGTTCCGAGGCCCACGGCGGGCCGCGTTTCACGCTTACAGGCGCAGAGCGTCAGGAGCAGCACGGCGGCGATCAGAAGCGTGCCCGCCCGTTTCATCCAGACACTCCCCTTCTGTCTGTTTCTCCTGTTTTCAGTATACAACAGCTGCCAAAAAAGCGCAAGAAAAAGTGCTGCCGCGCATCACAGCTTGAGCTGGCGGGCGGCGCATTCGTAGGCCGTTTTGTAGTCCTGGAGTTCGCGGGCGGCAAGCTCCATCGCCTGCAGCAGCTCCCGTTCGAGCAGCTTTGGCAGCGGGCCTGTCCGTTCGGCCTGCCGCAGCGCGGTCATAGCCTCCGCGTACCGGCCGGAGGCCGACGCGAGGCGTGCCTGCAAAACGCGGTATTCCGCCCGGCTTTCCTCCGGCGGCATGGGGACTGCGCGAAGCTCCGCCTCTGCGGCGGCCGTCTTCCCGCGTTCAAGCTGATAGCGGGCCATGGCCAGATGGTACCGGACGCGGACGGGCTGCGCGGCATAGGCCTGCCGGTAGTCCGCAAAAGCGGTCTCCTCCTGTCCCGGTCCCGCGCTTTGTGCACACCGGGCCAGAATGTCCCACAGGTGCAGCATAAGCGCTGCACTTGCATAGAGGCTGCCGTTGTTCCATGCAAGCCCCCGCTGGGCCAGATGACGCGCCGTGTCGAACCGCTCGGACTCCAGCGCCCGCTGCGCGCACTGCGCCGCGGCCATGGCCAGCGCCAGCGCCTGCTCGTCGTCCGGCTCGTGCTCCGGCGCAAGCTCAAGACAGGCGGCATACTCGCCGCTTTTCAGAAGTTCCCGCAGCCGCTGCGTGCGCCCGGCCTCCGCCTCCTCCTGCTCGTCCGCCAGCAGCCACGAGAGCCGGACGTTCAGCACCGACGCCAGATATTCCAGCGTCCCGACCGACGGCGAAGCCAGATCATTTTCGATCTGCGAGAGCATATTGCGCGTGATGCGGTCCCCCACAACCTGCGACTGCGTCATGCCGCGTGCAAGCCGCGTCTGCTTGAGCTTCTGTCCGAGCGTCATAGCACTGCCTCCTGCGTAAATGTCATTTACTCTGCATACATTCTATCATATTGCGCATCTGCCCGCAAGCGGCATCGCATAAACGATTGATTTTCCGCGCCCGCATGGTAAAATAGAGGTATCTGAACGAAAAGGATGGGCTTTGCCATGCAGCGACTTCTGATCCGCAATATCAAAACCCTCGTCTCCTGCGACGAGCAGGATACCGTATATGAAAATGTCGACCTCTACGCTGAGAACGGCATCATCCGCGCCATCGGCCCGAAGCTTGACCGGCAGGCCGACGAGGTGCTGGACGCCAGCCATATGCTGTGCTATCCGGGCCTTGTCAACACGCACCATCATCTGTACCAGCAGTTTTCCCGCAATCTGCCGCAGGTGCAGAACATGGAGCTGTTCGACTGGCTGAAAACGCTCTATGAGATCTGGAAAAATCTCGACGCGGAGGTCATCCGCCTGTCGAGCCTGACGGGCATGGGCGAACTCATGAAGCACGGCTGCACGACCTGCTTTGACCATCACTACGTCTTCCCCGCGGGCGCGGGCGATCTGATCGGCACGCAGTTTGAGGCTGCCTCGGAGCTTGGCATCCGGATGCACTGCTCGCGCGGGTCGATGGACCTGTCGGTCAAGGACGGCGGTCTGCCGCCCGATTCCGTGGTGCAGACGGTGGATGAAATTATGAAGGATTCCGCCCGCCTCATCGAGACCTATCACGATCCCTCCTTCGGCTCCATGCGGCAGCTCGCGCTCGCGCCCTGCTCGCCGTTCTCGGTCTCCGCGGAGCTGCTGCGGCAGAGCGCCATTCTCGCCCGGCAGTACCACGTCCGCCTGCACACCCATCTGTGCGAGACGAAGGACGAGGAAAACTACATGCTCGCGCGCGAGGGCATGCGCCCGCTGGCGTTCATGCAGACGCTCGGCTGGGTCGGGCCCGACGTGTGGTACGCGCACGGCATCCACTTTAACGACGAAGAGCTGAAGCTTCTGGCCGAGACCGGCACCGGCGTGTGCCACTGTCCGGCGTCGAACATGAAGCTCGCCTCCGGCATTGCGCGCATCCCGGACATGCTGAAGCTCGGCGTGCCCGTCGGCCTCGGCGTCGACGGCTCGGCCTCGAACGACGGCTCGAGCCTCATGGAGGAGCTGCGCACGGCCTTTTTGCTCCACCGGCTGAACGCCAGCCGCGAAGCGCCGTCCGGCTACGACTTCCTCAAGATCGCCACGCGCGGCAGCGCGCGGCTGCTTGGCCGCGATGACATCGGCAGTCTCAGCGTGGGCAGGTGCTGCGATCTGTTTCTGATCGACAGCCGCCGGCTCGAGCTCGTCGGCGCGTGCTATGACCCGAAGGCCGTGCTGGCCACGGTCGGCGTCCGCGGCCCGGTCGACTACACCGTCGTGAACGGCCGGATCACCGTCCGCGAAGGCCGCCTCGCCCGCATCGACGAGGAAGCGACCGCACGGGAAGCGAGAATGGTCTGCGAAAAGTATCTCGAGCAATAAAACGAACAAAACGGAAGACGGTATATCCTCCCTGCCTTGCGGGAATGCTGGGCAGGGAGGGTTTTTCTATGCTGATTTCACTCATTCGCGCCGTGATCTTGTATCTGGCGCTGATTTTGGTCGTGCGGCTCATGGGCAAGCGGCAGCTGGGCGAGATGGAGCCGATGGAATTCGTCGTGACGATGCTGATCGCCAACCTCGCCGCCGTGCCGATGCAGGAGACAGGCACACCGCTGCTGGCAGGGCTGCTGCCGATCCTGGTCGTTCTGAGCGTGGAGCTGGTCTTGTCCGTGCTGACATACCGGAGCGTGGGCGTGCGGCGGTTTTTGTGCGGCAAGCCGGTCATTCTGATCGAAAACGGGCGGCTGCTGCAGCAGAATCTCAAAAAAACGCGGGTCAACACCGACGAGCTTTCGGAGTACCTGCGCATCCAGGGCGTGACGGACCTTGCGCAGGTGCAGTACGCCATTCTGGAGACGAGCGGCGCGATCTCGACGTTTCTGTATCCGAAATATGAGCCCGCGTCCGCCAAGGACGCGGGCGTGCAGGCCAGCGCGCGGAAGCTGCCGGTGACGGTGATCGCCTCCGGGCGCCTGCAGAAGCAGAACCTGCCCCTGCTCGGCAAGGACGAGGCATGGGTGCAGGGGATCCTGCAGAGCTACAACTGCCGCATGCAGGACGTGTACCTGCTCACGAGCGAACCGGGCGGCAAGCTCTATTTCGCGGCCATGCAGGAGGATCCGGCATGAAGCATGTTCTGATCGCCTGTGTGGTGTTTGCGCTCTGCCTTGCGGTGGGGCTGTTTTCCCTTTTTTACGTGCGCGCGTCCGGCGCGCAGACGAACGAGCTGCTCGAGCGTTCCATCCGCCAGGCGGAGACGGAGGACTATACCGGCGCGGCCGCGTCCTTGCGGCAGGCGAAGGAGGTCTGGGAGGGACGCGAGCGGATCCTCGGGATCTTTCTGCACCACGAGGAGGTCGACGAGGTCATCGCGCTGTTCGCGCAGCTCGAGCAGTTCATCCGCCTCGAAGACCTCGACGACTACCTCGCCGCCTGCCACGAACTCACCGCCCGCCTCGAACACATCCGCCGCATGGAACTGCCGACGGTGGAGAATGTGATGTGAAAAAACCTTCCTCTCATAGGGGAAGCCCATGGGAATGTGCAGTTCCCAAGCCTCCCCTCTCAGGGGAGGTGGCTCGGCGGAACGCCGAGACGGAGAGGTCGTACCAAATTTGTGACAACCTCTCAGGGGAGCCTTTGGGTGCGGCGGAGCGGGGCCACAATATGTTGTGGGGGATATTACGTCTACCACGCAAGATGGGGAGGAAGGGGCTGAAAGGGTTGGAAAATCGGCGGAAAGCATAAAAATTGGTTGCATTTTTTAATTTTTATGGTAAACTGATTACATGGAAATCTGTAGTGATAGAAAACTACGAATTTGAAAGAGGTGCACTTATGAAGCGTACATTTGGAAAGATCCTCAGCTTTGCACTGGTGCTGGCCATGGTTCTGTCTATGGTCCCGGCCGTGCTGGCTGCCAGTGCAGCGGATACTAACGCGTATCTGGCGCCTGGCTTTGATGAAACATTTACATATTCCTATACCGGAACGGGTACTGCGCCGGATATGTCGCAGCTCTTCTGGGTATCCGGTAACGTGAAAGTGGCGACAGTTACGAATGACGCTGGTGAATCATCCATCAGTAAAGCAAGTCAGACTGTAACAGCCGTTGCTGCTGGCTCTACCACGATCTCGGTCTGGAAAAATCAAGAAGACTACAATAAGAATAAAAATAGTTACTATAGCAGCAGTGCGCTTAAGACTTGGACTGTGACCGTCACTGGATGGAAGGTCTCGCTGAGCTTCAGCGGGTCCAACAACGGTTGGTATGGCAGCAGTTCCAGCACAGGCACGACGATCAATGCGGGCAGCAAGGCTACATTGACGGCGACTGTGACCGGCCCTGCCGGAAAGCTGGAGAACGCGAAGGTCAAGTTTGAGACGAAAGATAAAACGATTGCTCTTCTTGATAACAGTACCAACACCCAGGTGACCAAGCCGGTTAGCACCACAAGCAGCAACTGGGGCAGCAGCTCGGCAACGACCGGCACGGCAACTGTGGATGTTTATGGCGGCACTATGGGCGGCTATGTTGATATCACTGCCACGGTCATGGTAGGGAACACGGCTGTGAATCTGAGCACCAACCCGGATGCAACAGCTACCATTACGCCGTATATCAATGGCCCGGAAGGCTGGACGGTCAGCCTGCCGGAAAACCAGCGTACATTGACGATCAAGAAAACAGATAACACGCAGTATCTGAAGCCGACGGCCACTGGCCTTTCCGGCTCGACGCAGCCGGAGTTTGTGTACAAGTTTGTAAACGGCTCCAGCCTGTCCGATTCCAGCAACTATATGCAGATCGCGTCCAATGGCCGCATCACGCCGCGCAAGACGTGCCAGAATGTTGTGGTTCGCGTCTATGTTAAGGGCTATACGGGCGACACGAATCCGTATGCAGAAACCTCGATCACGATCACGGATTCCACGGCGAACGGCCTTTCAATCGACTATAAGAACGAGAACACGAAGTTCAAAATGAACAACGGCACGTATGTGCTGGCATGCAAGGACACGGATAACGGTAAGGATGTTGACTTTGCCGATGGTACCTGCATCGTGACCGCGTTGGATCTGAAAGCAACGGTCGATTCGACCAGTGCGGCGGCTGATGCAAGGCGCGTCACCTGGACGACCAACGCTCCGGAAGTTGCCAGATTTGGCACCAACAATTCTTACACCGGCGACGAAGCGACCCTGACGACGACGGGCGCGGGCAACGTGACCGTTACCGCTGAGGTCGACGGCAAGAAGGCCACCATGAATTTCGTTGTCTGGCAGGCCCGCGAATACGATCAAATCGTGACGAAGCCGGATATCCCGACTGCCATCAGCAGCCGCGAGGATGCGTTCAATTCGTTCAGCGAGCAGTATGTGACGGTACATCTGTCGAGAACGGATGGCACGGCGTCGCTGCCGATGAAGAATGTGCAGTTCGTGAGCAGCAGCACGATTCAGCTCAAAGGCTGGATCGACGGCTTTGACAGCTTGAATCGGATCGCTTATTTCCCGAAGAGCGGCGTATCGGATGTCATTACATCTGGAGAAGCAAAGCTTTCCAACATTATGATCATCAACCAGCCGCAGGATGCAACGTACAAGCTCAATGCGACGGTTGGCACGTTGTCTGTTACGGCAAGCATCCAGAACAACAAGAAGCTGACCTCGTTTACTTGGTACGACAACAACGACAAGGCAATTAAGGCTGAAACGGTCGGCAATAAGGTTACTTATACTTCGACCCTGAATCTGTCCGACTTTGTTACGTCTGCAGGTACGTATGGTTTCTATTGCGTCATCAACGGAAGCGATAGCAGCACCATTAAGACCCGCACGGCCATCATCACCATCGGCGGCGATTACAATGTGAAGATCACGCCGAGCGCGTCCAGCGTCAAGCCGGGCGACACGGTCACGCTGAATGCGGTCCCGCAGCAGTACAACCCGGCCAGAAAGACCTACACCGATGTGACCGGCAAGACCTATACCGTCAGCTGGACGGTAACGGAAGGCAGCGACGTGGTCACGCTGAACAGCCGCACCGGCTCCTCCGTGACGCTGACCGCCAAGTCCGGCGGCACCGCGACGATCACGGCAGAGACCACCATTGACGGCAACAAGTACACCGGCACGCAGAAGATCACCGTCACCGTTCCCGCGGCGGAGGATGTACGGCTGATGCTCGAAGAGGATGCGACGTACGTCATGCTCGACGGCGGCAAGCTCTCTGACGCGGTCAAGAAGGCCACGAGCACCACGCCCAGCACCTTCTCCTTCACGCTGCCGACGACCGGCACGATCTATTCCTCCAGCTCCCTGTCCAGCTCCATCTCGGCGGGCAACAAGTATTCGGCCAGCGACGTCAGCCGCATGGCGTTCAAGCCGTCGCGCAGCGCGGGCAGCTACACCATCGACTACGCGGCCTACGGCACCAGCGGCCAGATCGCGACCGGCAAGCTCGTCATCATGACGAACGCCGGTACCGTTGCCTACCATATCTCCGCGAACGAGTCCCAGACCATGCAGGTCAGCGACTTCCAGTCTGTCTATGGTTCCGGCCTGAGCTACGTCAGGTTCGGCACGGCGAGCGATTCACGCGGCGCGCTGTATAAGGGCAGCTCCACGAGCTCCGGCAAGGTCGGCAGCGAGAGCTACTACGTGTCCACGGGCACGACGCTCCTGAAGAACGTCACGTTCATCGCTGGCTCCAGCACGGCGAAGTATTCCGTCGTCATCCCGTTCACCGCTTACGGCTCGAACGGCGAGGCCAACGGCAATCTGGTCATCTACGTCAACGATACGCACTCGGTGTACTCCACCGGCGCGACCTTCAAGTCTATGGCGATCGCGGATGAGCTCGCGCCTGAATCCGGCGCGTCCAGCGCGTACATCACCATCACTCGTGTCACCGGCGGCAAGCTCTACACGCAGTACAGCAAGATCAACAGCTGCACCGCGCTCGCAGCCAAGGATCTCGGCTCGACGAGATTCTCCTTCTCCGGCTCGAACTCCATCGACAACCTCTATGTCCTCCCGCTGGCCGACAGCAAGACCGTCGAGGTCAACTACACCATCAACGGCAGCGACAAGGGCACGCTGACCTTCAAGGTCGTGCAGCAGACGGCGTCGAGCAAGTTCACCGATGTCTCCGGCTCGTTCAAGTGGGCGGCCAACTCCGTCGACTTCATGTACGGCAACGGCCTTGTCAACGGCATCAGCACGAAGAACCCCAACGTCTTCGGCCCCGGCCAGAACATGACCCGCGCCATGCTCGTCACGATCCTGTACCGTGCGGCGGGCGAACCCTCCGTTGCCGGTATCACCAACAAGTTCACCGACAACAAGCAGAACCAGTACTACTATGAGCCGGTCCTCTGGGCGTCCAGCAAGGGCATCGTCAACGGCGCGACCGCCACGACCTTCGACCCGGACGGCAAGATCACCCGTGAGCAGATCGCGGCCATCCTGTACCGCTACGCCGGTTCCCCGGCGGCCAGCTCCTCCGCGCTGAACGGCTTCGCCGACCAGAGCGCAGTCAGCTCCTACGCGGTCACGGCGATGCAGTGGGCGGTCGGCAACGGCATCATCACCGGCGTCAGCACCAACGGCCGGACCACCCTGTCCGCCAAGAACAACGCCACCCGCGCCCAGGTCTCCGTCATGCTCCACCGCTTCCTGACGATGGAACAGTAAGACAGAGCGAATCACAGCAAATGCCCCGCCCGCTGCCCCGGCAGCGGGCGGGGTATCTTTGCATCAAAGCCTCCCCTTTCAGGGGAGGTGGCCCGGCGGAGCCGGGACGGAGAGGTCATATCAAATTTGCGGCAACCTCTCAGTCAGCCTGCGGCTGCCAGCTCCCCTGAGAGGGGAGCCTTTGGGGTGCGCATCTCCATGCCTTCCCGCAGGGGAAGCTGTAGTCCGCTGCGGCGAGGTTACGTCCTCGCCCCGCAGAGCATCGGCTGGAGCTGCTGGCCTTGGAGGGCGGCGGCGAGGGCGGCGGGGAGCTGGGGGAAGTCGGCGACGAGGGAACGGGGCTTTTTGATGGCACTGTCCTGGCCGAAGGGGACGAAATAGTAGCCGCGGCGGTTTAAAAGCGCGCCGAGGCTCGCGGCGTTGCCGGCCAGACCGTCGTTGGTCGAGACGGCGAGGACGATCGGGCGCTCGTTGCGCAGGTGGGCCTTGGCGGCGAGGGTGACCGGGCCGTCGGCGATGCCGGCGGCGAGCTTGGCGAGCGTATTGCCGGTGCAGGGGGCGATGACGAGCACGTCGAGGAGCTTTTTGGGGCCGATGGGCTCCGCCTCTTCGATGGTATGGATGATGGGGCGGCCACAGAGCGCTTCGAGCCGGGCGCGGAAGTCCGCGGCCGCGCCGAAGCGGGTGTCGGTGGCATAGGCGGCCTGCGACTGGATGGGGACGAGGTCATACTGTTCGCGGGCGAGCGCGGAAAAGGCGTCCAGCACGCGGGCAAAGGTACAGAACGAGCCGCACATGGCGAGCCCGATGGTCTTGCGGTTCATGGGCATTCCTCCAGATCAAGTTCGCGGAAGATCGCGCGGCGGATGACGGCCGCGGCGGCCTCCGGCGCGTAGACGCCCGGCAGACCCCGGGCGGCGAGATACCCGGCGCGTTCGGCCGCGGCGGGGCAGAAGCCGCCG